>WFLX010059142.1_pt1 | contig 24753 bp, 19 predicted proteins | sample 4967041 | NCBI WGS metagenome assembly WFLX01 (sample SAMN12857096, study PRJNA449069) | gut metagenome | isolation source: stool from male and female vole | host: Microtus ochrogaster | place: USA:Florida | collected 2017
GCGCGGTAGCCGTCATCGTTGCTTACTAAAAAGAGCGGACGCTTAGGGGGCTGTGTATTGTTATCTCTTTCGAAAATCATAATTTTAACAGTATTTTTTCTTTCCTTTAAGGTAGTAATCTATCACGATGTTGCGGTTAGCACCCGGTAAAGAAGACATATAATCGTAATCGGGATAGTCAGTGTATTTCTTACGCATCGTGCGGAAATCGTTGTGCGCCTTCAGTACGGCCTTAGCATTGGGTATGTCGCCGCTTGCGAGGAATTTTACGAAGGCGAGCGAGTCATAGAGCCGTCTGACAAAGAGCACCCGACGGCCCTTATTACGAGGGTAGTTTTTATGGAGGAGAAGCAGATTATTTCTGAAGTTGAGATAAGTCTTGCGGGGATTTTCCTTCGGTAACGAAGCACCCCCAACGTGATATATTTCCGAGTCGCTAATTGCAAAGACCTTATATCCTGCGCCGCGAATTCGGCAGCAGAGGTCTATCTCCTCCATATGTGCGAAAAAGTCTGCGTCCAGTCCGCCGAGACTCAGATACAGGTCAGTGCGGACTATCAGGGCCGCGCCCGAAGCCCAAGCCACTTCTACGGCTTTATCGTCATACTGGCCGAGGTCATCCTCTACCGTATCGAAAATTCTTCCCCGGCAGTATGGATATCCTAATTTGTCGAGCATGCCTCCCGCAGCGCCGGCATATTCAAACTTCTCCGGATGATGATAGGAGCGAATTTTGGGCTGGGCCGCGCCGGCTTCCGGATGAGTCTGCATGAAAGACAAAAGCGGTTGCCACCAACCCTCTCTCACTTCCACATCAGAATTGAGAAGAAGAGTGAAGGGATAATTGGTGAGTGCAATAGCACGGTTATATCCTTCTGCAAAACCGTAATTCTGTCCCAGTTCGATAACCTTTAACCCGGGATAATTGTCACGCAACCAAGCCACGGAGTCGTCGGTAGAGCCATTATCGGCCACTATCAGATCCACCTCATCACCGGAGGTGTATTTGACGGCAGCCGGTATAAACTGCTTGAGCAGACTGACCCCGTTCCAATTAAGTATAATTACAGCCAACTGTTTCATTTCAATCGAATATTATCGCGAAGAAGAGAGTCCAATAGAGAGGAATGTATTAAGTATTATCAATATCCAAAAGTTTGCCGGTCACAGTCTCGGGTCTATGGGTGTCTATACCCGTAATGAGTACCGGTGAGATAGTATTTATCGCATTTTCGACAAATGGCGCGGAAACACGCAGATAATTGTCAGTCAGTCCGGACATGAGATCAGTGCCGTGTATGCGATGTTCCCAGAGCACGTCGCGTGTTTGTCCGACAGCGTTTTGCATGAAGTCGGCGAGTTTTCTGTCGCTAATCTCCGTAAGTCGGGCCACACGGCGATGTTTCTCTGCGGGGTCGACAGCGTCGCCAAGCAGAAGTGCTTTGGTGCCCGGCCGTTCTGAATATGGGAAGACGTGGAGGCGCGTGATGTCCAGAGAGTCGATAAATTGTAGAGACTTAATCCATTCATCTTCAGTCTCACCACGTGCTCCGGCTATGACGTCGACGCCAATGAAAGCGTCGGGCATCAGTTCGCGTATCAAGGCGATTTTATCTCGAAAAAGAGAGGTTTCGTAGCGGCGGTTCATTAATTTGAGCACATTGTCAGAGCCCGATTGCAGCGGTATGTGAAAATGGTGTTTGAAAGCTCGTGATTCAGTGGCAATCCAATGGAGGATGTCATCGGTGAGAAGATTTGGTTCAATGGAAGAGATACGGTATCTTTCGATGCCTTTCACCTCGTCGAGTCTCTTCAGGAGGGTGAAAAAATCCTGTCCGTTGTCTTTACCGAACTCTCCGATATTTACGCCGGTGAGCACAATCTCCTTTCCACCTTCTCGGGCTGCCATTTGCGCTTGTGCTATGAGTTGGTCAGTATCTCCGGAGCGAGACCGTCCGCGGGCGAATGGGATAGTGCAATATGTGCAGAAATAGTCGCATCCGTCTTGCACCTTAAGCCACCAGCGCGTGCGGTCGCCCCGTTCGCAGGAGGGTCTGAAAGCACGAATATCGAGAGAGGGAGTAGTGTCAACGATACGGTCATGCTCTTTTTCCCAGTGGTCGAGATACTCGTTGATACGCAGTTTTTCGTTGCTTCCGAGCACAATATCGACACCNTCGATGCCNCTTACCTCTTCCGGTTTGAGTTGGGCGTNGNATCCGGTGACAATCATTGTAGNCTCCGGCCATTTGGCTACGAGCCGTCGTATCAGGGAACGTCCCTTTTTATCAGCAGTTTCCGTTACGCTGCAAGTATTGACCACGCAGATGTCGGGAGTCTCGAAGGGGGCGGCTCTCCGGAAGCCACGCTCCGAGAGGAGCCTCCCGATGGTGGAAGTCTCTGCAAAATTGAGTTTGCATCCCAAAGTGAAATATGCAGCCTTACGATCGTTAAAATCCGCTATCATACCTTAGTTAAATAAAAAATATACCCTCAACTCTTGACAACGACGATTTTAAGTATTAACTTTGCCATCTGTATGCAATTACGCGAACCCGAGAGGGGGGAGAAGATGTAAGATGTCGTTCTCAAATCACGTAAAGAGGTAGGAGGGGAATACAAAGATATGAAAAATCAGAAAGAATTCAAAATATCCTTCTGGGCAGCTCACGCCACGACGATAGTCAGTGTGACTCTGGTATTGCTTATAGTGGGCATAATAGCAATGATCACGATATCGGCTGAGCGTGAGACGCGACGTCTTCGTGAGCAGATAGAGATTACGGTAATCATAGCAGACAGTATCAGTGAGAGCGCCGGCCAGCGGTTGCTTTCCGACATTCAGCGTCAGCCCTATTGCCGGGATGCCGTACTTGTGACAGCACGAGAGGCGCTTGAGCAGTGGAAGCAGGATACAGGCGAAGATCTTGAAGCACTTTTCGGTGTAAACCCCCTCACTCCGGAAGTGACATTTCATCTTAAGGCTGAATATACGTCAACGGAAAATATAGCGAAGATTTCTCGTCAACTCTCATCGGTAAAGGGTANTGNTGNGGTTGTGACGCCCGNCTCCGGGATGGTNTCGGCGATGAACAGCAATATATCGCGGCTTACGACNATACTTGCGATAATAGCGGCTGTAATGCTTGTCGTGTCGTTTGTATTGATCAATAATACGGTGCATCTTACGATCTATGCCCGTCGCTTCACTATACATACAATGCAACTTGTGGGTGCCACCAACGGCTTTATCCGGATGCCCATCATCACGCAGAATATGTTGGCGGGAATTGTGGCGGCTCTCCTGGCAGACGGACTGATGGCTGCCGGTCTTGCTTCTGCTCCGCGTGCCGGACTGGAAGATATCGCCGGATATCTGGGATGGCCCACCTTCGGCATCATAGCCGGGGGGATTGTGGCGGTCGGTGCGTTGCTCTGCGCCATTGCCGCCTCGATATCTTCCGCTACCTACCTGCGTAAGGATTATGACAAACTCTTCAGATAATCCCAACTCTCAAGAAATTCAAATTGTCAAAAGTTTCAATTGCAATGAACGATAAAAAATATACCCCGATATTTTCTCGCGTCAATCTGTATATGATGGCGGGATGTCTTGCCCTGATTATCATCGGCTTTATATTGATGTCAGGCTCTCCCAGCACGATTGATAAATTCAATCCGGACATATTCTCGGTGAGACGCATAGNAGTGGGCCCGACCTTATCCTTTCTCGGCTTTCTGTNTATGNCATTCGNTATAATATACACGCCGCGCAAGAAAAATGAATCCGATAAAAAAGATTGATTATGGAATGGCTTGATGCTCTTATACTTGGTCTTGTGCAGGGCTTGACAGAATATCTTCCTGTCTCTTCGAGCGGTCACTTGGAGATATTTCGTGAAATCCTGGGTATAGACTTGCCTAAGGATGGAATATTGCAATTTGATATAATGGTGCATGCAGCCACGGTTTGCTCAACGATTGTCATTTTATGGCCGTTGTTTTCGAGGTTGTGCAGCAGTTTCTTCACCTTCCGTCGCGACAATGACTTTTATTATGTATGCAAGATATTGTTGAGTTGCATACCGATAGGCATAGTAGGCGTATTTTTCAAGGATACGGTTGAGACATTTTTCGGCAGCGGGCTGACTGTTGTGGGTATTTGCCTGATGGTGACAGCATGCCTTCTGACGTTTGCGCATTTCAGTGATACTATTTATGGTCGTATGCTTCCTGCCCGTGCAGGTCGCGACATCACCTGGGGGGATGCGTTTGTGATCGGTTGTGCGCAAGCCCTTGCGGTTCTTCCCGGCTTGAGCCGTTCGGGCACTACGATAGCCACCGGCATTCTGATCGGTGACAAACGAGACAAAGTGGCTTCCTTCTCCTTCCTGATGGTTATCATACCAATCTTAGGCGAGTGTCTTCTTGATATAAAGGATATGATAGCAACCCCGTCAGCATCTGCCGTATCTCCTTTATGTCTGGTAATAGGATTTGTAACTGCATTCCTGTCAGGCTGTTTCGCATGTAAGTGGATGTTGTCACTTGTAAAAAAAGGCAAACTGGTATGGTTTGCGATTTACTGTGTCTTAATAGGCATAATATGTCTGCTATGGAGATAAATCGCGAGTTGGACTTGATAGGTGGCGAGATATTTGCCATAGATAAGCCATTGCGTTGGACCTCCTTTGATGCAGTGAAGCGGGTGCGCGGAGCGATACAGCGTCGTCTGAATGTAAAGAAATTCAAGGTGGGCCATGCCGGCACACTCGATCCCTTGGCCACCGGTGTGCTGATAATATGCACCGGTCGGGCAACTCGCGAGATAGAGTCGCTTCAATCAGGCGAGAAGGAATATGTGGCGGAAATACGTCTTGGCGCGACGACGCCGAGTTTTGATCTTGAGACGGAGATAGATGCCACGTATCCTACCGCGCATATCACGGAAGAGATGATACTCTCTGTGTTGCCGCGCTTTAAAGGCTCGATAATGCAAGTGCCTCCGGTGTATTCGGCGGTAAAGGTAGACGGCAGGCGCGCCTATAAATTTGCTCGAAAGGGCAAGGAGGTGGAACTGGCGCCCAAGCAATTATTTATCAGCGACATCGAGATGTTAAGCTTTAAGGAGGATGCTCTGACGGTGAGGGTGGTATGCAGCAAGGGGACATATATACGTGCGTTGGCCCGCGATATAGGTGAGGCGCTTTCTACGGGTGCACATCTCACAGCGTTGCGGCGCACTCGTGTAGGGGCATATACCGAGTCAAAATGTCTTAGCATAGATGAGGCGGTAGAAATGATTGCCAATAGTAAATTATCAGATAATACTAACCCCTCTCCACGAGTTGGAGAGACTGAAGAAAATAAGAAATGAAACTCTCTCAGTTTAAATTTACACTTCCCTCTGACCTGATAGCGCAGTATCCGATTGAAAACCGCGACGAGTGTCGTCTGATGGTGGTCGATGCGCGCGACGGGTCTATCACACATCACATCTTCAAGGATCTTATCAATTTCTTTGAAGAGGGTGATGTAATGATATTCAATAACACGAAGGTATTCCCGGCACGTCTATACGGTAATAAGGAGAAGACCGGAGCGCGCATTGAGGTGTTCTTGCTTCGTGAATTGAATGCAGACCATAAATTTTGGGATGTACTTGTAGAGCCGGCTCGCAAGATACGTATAGGTAACAAACTCTATTTCGGTGATGATGACAGTCTGGTGGCCGAGGTGATAGATAATACGACATCACGCGGCCGGACGCTTCGTTTTCTGTATGACGGTCCGCATGATGAATTCAAGGATTTGCTGTATTCAATGGGCAAGACTCCGTTGCCTGATTATATCAAGCGCATGGCGGATGAAAATGATGCGGAGGCCTATCAATGTATCTATGCTGAGGTGGAGGGCGCTGTGATGGCCCCGGCAGCCGGAATGCATTTCAGCAGGGAGTTGATGAAACGTCTTGAGATCAAGGGTGTGGAGCGTGGCTTCCTGACGCTACACTCCGGACGCGGTAATTTCAAAGAGATCGATGTTGAGGATCTGACCAAGCATCGTATGGACTCCGAGGAGATGTATGTCTCGGGTGATTTGGTGGATATGGTCAACGAGGCTAAAGACCGCAACAGCAATGTCTGTGCGGTTGGCACATCAGTGATGCGTGCCATTGCCTCATCCGTCTGCATGAACGGGCATATAATGCCATATTCCGGCTGGACCAACAAATTTATCTTCCCGCCGTATACATTTACGGTGTGCAATTCAATGATCTCCAATTTCCATATGCCATACAGCACGATGTTGATGATGGTTGCAGCCTTTGGTGGCTATGATCTTGTTATGGAGGCCTATCAGGTGGCCATCAAGGAGAAATATCGCTTCGGAGCCTACGGCGATGCCATGCTTGTAATCAGGGAATAAAGTCTTAGTTCAAATAATTAGGGTGTACCAAAAATGATTTTTGATACACCCTATTATTATTTATAAATAGCTTTTATAATCAAATGTTGTCTTCCATTGGCATGAAGTGCTGCATGGGGTGATAGCAGGCGGGACATTTCTCCGGGGGAGTTGTGCCTTCGTAGATGTAACCGCACACGAGGCATTGCCACTTGATGGGGGTGTCGCGTTTCCAGACGGTGCCGTTTTCGATGCGTTCACGCATCTTGTTGAAGCGAGCCTCGTGATGAGCCTCGATAGAAGCAATGGCGCGGAAACGGTCGGCAATTTCACTGAATCCTTCTTCATCAGCCACCTTAGCTGCATTGATATATGAGTCGACACCTTCCGACTGCTCTTCGGCAGCAGCCACTTTCAGGTTTTCAGCAGTAGTGCCGATGATACCTGCGTCTACCGAGAGGGGAGCAGTGACAACTGCACCATCGGTGAGGTATTTGAAATAAATCTTGGAATGGTGGAGCTCATTGGCTGCAGTCTCTGCAAAGATATTGGCATACTGATAATAACCCTCTTTCTGAGCCTGCTGGGAGAAGAAAGTGTAACGGGTATATGCTGCAGATTCAGCCATATATGAATTAGCAAGGTTTTGCTCGGTCTTTGTGCCGCGAATACTTTTAGTTGTTGTTGCCATAGTATTTTAGTTTTTTTAATAATTGATTTTCTGTAATTCTAACATTTCGCATGAATGATTGGTTCGGTGAAATCTTTAAGTTTTGCTGAAATAGATAATAGATTTTTTTATATTACCCAAAATTAGTATTTTTGTGTAAAGACAAATTTAAGAGGGGCGTAATAAAAGAGAGTTTAAAAAAGGAATGTTATGAGTCGTAAGGCTTTATATACTATGTCATTGTCATGGTTGGCTTTGCCTACAATGATATTTCTGCTGACCTGGTGTAACCTATGGGTTGGCATACCGTTGTGTTTAGGAGTAGCCGGAGTCTTGGCGTCTATATGTGGGAAGATAGAGGGTAGGATGCCATCGGTATTCACATGGAAGGGAGTGTTGATATCATTGATGATAGCCGTATGGATTACGTTAGGAGGAGTAGGCGGTTTCTTATGGCAGAATGAGTGGGATCATGATTTCCGCAATGCACTCTTTGTAGACCTTTTCCGCAATTCATGGCCGGTGGTGAATGGCGATGAGCTGCTGGTATACTATATCGGTTTCTGGCTGCCGGCAGCCGGTGTGGCTAAGTTGTTTGGTTCGCTTGCGCTCGGTTGNGTGATTCAATGGGTATGGGCGTTTATAGGCNTAATGTGTGCAATATGGATAGCATTTGACTGTCTTGGAAAGGTGTCGTTAACTTATATANTGCTTTTANTCTTTGTCGGGGGCATAGATATAGTGCCTGCGTTGATGAGATTTGGTGGCGATTATCATTCGGGAGGATTTATGGCTCTTGCAGACGGCGTGATAGAAAACTGGGGTGGTCTGGCCTTTATCGAATGGCCGGATGTGATGATATTCTGGGTTTATAATCAGATGATACCCTCGATGCTGGCGTGTATGCTTATCTTTAAATGTAAGGATGCCGGAGTGACGGTATTAGCGATGGCCATGTTGCTGCTGTGTGCGCCATTGTCGGAAATACTGCTGCTTCCTGTATTGTTATGGCAATTATATGGAGTAATGCGTGGACTGAAGGGGATGTCTGCTTTCCTGAAGAGCCTTTTTACATCTTCCAACATAGTTTCAGTACTTTTGCTCATAGTGGTAGGGACGTATATTACTTCCAATAATACCACCGGATCATCCGGATTGAATCCAATGCTATTTTCACCTTCGTCAGAGCAGATGTTTTATTGGAAACTGCTGGTGGCCGTGATTATATTTTCAATTCTCCCATGGATAGTATTCTCATGGTGTCGACTTCGTCATGAGACGGTCTTTATTCTTATGGCGTGTGTATATGTGCCATGCATGTTTATCCGTCTTGGAGATGGTGCCGACTTTATTTCGCGTACTATCCTGCCGCTGCAATTTTTTGTGCTTTTGCAGCTTACGCAGACAGTGGCGGATAAGAATTATCGCCGGTCAAAATTGTATATGTCGGCATTTGGCGTATGTGTGTTGCTTAGCGCGGTGACGCCGGTGCTTGATATAAGCAGAACTGTCGTGCATAGTGTTGATACTCCCCGGGAAGAGTGGCGGCGAGATGGTTTGCCGTCAGTCTTTNCNCCATCGGAGGCTCATGATAATTTTACGGGACCGGCCGATAAATGGATATTCAGTAAGACCCCATTCCACAAAAAATGTTAACNCAGGGGTCGCAGATGTGCTCCGGATTTGGCCTTGCAGTGCGAAGGAACATAGCGGGCTATGTGACTGAGCCAAAAGGCCAAAGGCGGGGTGCAGCTGCGAGAAAGGGGTGTCTTTTGACAAAGTAGAATTTAAATTTAATTAAGAATTTTGATNTTTATATATAATATTTTGNTTACTTTACAGCNTCTTTTCNGTGCCTNTCGCCCATCNCNCCGGTNACTATGCCCGCATAGNTCCCTCCGAGATAGCCGAAATTCACTCGAAAATACGCTGCCCCTGCGTTAACATTTTTTGCGGAATGGGGTCTTAGTATGAAAGAGAAGATTAGAGGGATATTGCTACAGAGNGTGCGTCATAACGATCGCCACAATATCATCACGCTTTATACGGAGAGTCGGGGGAGGGTATCCTTTCTTAGTTCTGCGTCTACCGGAAGAGCGGGCAAGATTCGGAAATCGCTGTTAGCCCCTTTGGCGGTGGTGGAGTCGGATGTCAATTTCAATGCGGCGCGCGAATTGCAATATCTGGGGACGGTGCATGTGCCTCACATCTGGCATAGCCTGTATTTCGAACCGGACAAAATCTCAATGACCTTTTTTCTGTCAGACTTTCTGTCATCGTTGCTGCGTAAGTCGCCGGAGGATGCGTCGCTCTTCAGATATCTTGTATCGGCCATAGATGTTCTTGACCGTTCAGAACGTTCGGTGGTGAATTATCATCTTTGTTTTCTTCTNAGGCTATTGCATTTTATGGGTGTCGAGCCGGACTTCGGCAGTTATGAATCNGGCAGAGTCTTTGATATGCGGGAGGGTATTTTCAGAGCNCCGGANGAGGTGGCTCACCATGATATANTTCCTGCGACTTATGCAGCGTATATNCCGCGTCTGGCGCGGATGACATTTTCAACGATGCATCGCTTTCGNTTCTCGGGAGAGCAACGTCGGATGATAATGAATTATCTGATGCGCTATTACTCGATACACCTNTCAATCCCTNCGACCNTGAAAAGCCTCGACATCNTTCACGACCTCTACAGCTGAAGCAAGACCCTTGCGTTAACATTTTTTGTGGAATGTGGTCTAAGCTTTAAGATTGAAGAGATTAGTGTGAAAATTTCGGAAAATTTAATATAATCAGTATCTTTGCAAATCTCAAATCTGATTTGAGATTTGCAAAGATTGATATAAACATCTGATTGTCAAATATGTAAAGCCAAGTATTTAACGGCTTTCCCATTGAAAATATACTAATATTAGTATATAGAGTGTATTAATTAGAAAAAATATATTATCTTTGCGGATGCAAGGGAGCGATCTCTTGTGACATATTATAATTGAAGCGTTTCGTGCTTATTCCTTTACTCTGAAATCGCCAAATTTTTAGTCAACGGGAAGAAGCAGTCAGAAAGACGCTCATGTTTGTCGTATATCCACTCCCCGACAGGGAACAGATATTCGATCAGGCGTGGGAGTGGACTGTTTATCGTTGACCAGGCGTTTGGCGATGCCGAGAGTAAGATAAACCGAACATCGTCCTACGCTTTTTCTGTGTATCATTATGAAAGGAGGACGCTTTCATAACCAAAAGTTTACCTTTCATAATATGAAAAAGATTTTAGTTGCTGCGTTACTTGCGATNTTTGNGATGTNGNNTNTTGCCGGGNNNANGGGNTATCGTTCGCTTGATTTGCTTGGCACTTGGGAATTGGTGTCGGTTACGGGGGAATATGGTGGATTTACGGGATATATGGATGGCAGTACATATGAGAAAGCACCCGCAAATATGAAGTATTTGTATCTTGGGTATCTTACTGGGGAGCCTCAACATCCGGCGCATCTATACGGTCTCTCAGTCACGGAAACAGCAGAAGTTTTAGAATATCAACAAGGGGGATATGGATGCTTTTATTATCAGAATGGAGATCCTACATCGAATAGTGGTCATAACGTAATCAGTGATATTTTAGTAGAGGACGGAGAGATACTTCATTTATCTCTGGGTGTCTACGATGTAAATAGCACTATTATTTGGATTATTGAGTCGCTTACGGATGATGAGTTGATACTTAGGGGACTTAACGAAAGTCGGGTGGTGTATAAGCGAGTGGGTGCTTCGGGGGTTAATGTGGTGGCTGCTGAAGAGGAGATGAATAGTGATGATAAGGTGTATTATGACCTTAGCGGTGTTAGGGTCAATAAGCCTTCGAAGGGGATTTATGTTGAGAAGAAGGGTAAGAATTCCCGTAAAGTAGGTTGGTAAGAGGAAAGAGTCTTACGTCGGATAATGCCTTCGATATGTGGTTATAACCCTGTGATTATCAATGCCACATGCCGGAGGCATGTCCGTACGTTGCTCGGTATGGCGAGGTAGGTCAGAGGTCAGAGTGATGAGTTATGAGGTAGATAAATTTTTAAACATGCCGGAGGCATGTCCGTACGTTGCGCGGAATGGTGGAGGGGGTGGTTTGCATTTTGTCAAATTGTCATGTTGGGTGGGTGAAATTTGGCGGTTGGAGTTGGGTGATTATTTACAAATGTAAACTTGATGTATATTTGATGCTATAAATATACACTGTTTTTATAAATTTTTGATAGGCTTAAAAATTGTAATTGTCTAATTTTTAGCGGTTTTTAACAATTTTTTATTTGCAAATTAAATTTATTATTATTAATTTTGCATGTGTTTTTCATGGTATTAGATTTAAGGTTAGAGGATTAGTTGTCGAGAGACAATTAATCTTTTTTTATTCACGTTCCCAAGCCGTATTGCGGCTTGGGAACGTGAGGTTTATAGGGTTTATGAGTTTAGGGAGTAAAAAACTAAGGCCGTCTCTTTTCACAAAGTGACGGCCTCAAACCTTAATCTTAATTTAATACTATGAAAAACACTTTGCAAATTTAGTAATTATTTGTGCAATTACCAAATTTTTATATTTCTTTAGGTCTTAGACCCCATTCCACAAAAAATATTAACGCAGGGGTAGCGTCTTTTCGGCGCCTTTCGCCCATCTCTCCGGTCACTATGCTCGCATAGCTCCCTCCGAGATAGCCGAAATTCACTCGAAAATACGCTGCCCCTGCGTTAACATTTTTTGTGGAATGGGGTCTTAGTGAGGACGCGGGGCACGAGGTTGCGGATGTTGTTGCCGAATTTGACGCGATATGATTTGGAAGCAGTGTCATACGACTGTACGATGCCCTGGCCGAAGACCTTATGGTTTACCTCGGTTCCGGCCGTCCATACCGCTTCATCCTTGAGGTTTAGTTCGCTTTCAAGAATGGAGATAAGATTGCGTGTGCCTTCCAGGAGTTTCGGGTCAGGATCACCCTCAATCTGCAATAAATCAGTGTCGGCCTCCGATATAAATCGGGAAGGATATTTCAAAGCCCCGTTATCGTCCATATATCCTTCCGATTCTGAGAGATAGAGCATATCACAGGCACGGGTCACAGCGACATACATCAGCCGTCGTTCCTCCTCCTCACCATCCTTACGGCGTTCGCGAATGGAGCGGTGATTGGGGAAGATACCTTCTGTAAGTCCGATGACAAATACAGTGGGAAACTCCAGGCCTTTTGACTGATGAATGGTCATCAAACGCACATTGCTGCCATCACGGTGGAAGTCCGGGTTGGTATATAGAGAAATTTCCTGCAGATATCCATAAAGCCCGGCATCCATCTCATCTACCTGTATCTTTTCAAATTCCCTCATGGCCGTGACGAGTTCCTGAATATTCTCGAGTCTTTCTTCCGACTCGTCGGTGCGGTAAGCGTCCGAGAGTCCGCTGCGGGTCAGAAGATTGTCGGTGAGTTCGCTGACGGGCAGATGCTCGGCGAGTTCTCGCGCATCCTGTATTAGCGCCACGAAGTCGCGCATTTGTTGGCGATTGAACTTAGGGTTATTCAGATTATTGCAAAGCGTGGTGAAGAGAGGTGTCTGTTCTTCCTCAGCGATAGAGCGAAGCAATTTGAGTGAAGCATCACCGAACTTACGGGAGGGAATATTGACGATGCGTGTGAAAGAGAGGTCGTCGGCATTATTGGCTATCAGACGCAGATATGCCAGCACGTCTTTTATCTCGCGGCGTTCGAAGAAGCGCACTCCTCCCCATACGGTGTAAGGCAGCTTGTTTTTAAGAAGAGCCTGCTCTATCTGACGGGAAAGAAAGGATGAGCGGTAGAGCACTGCAAATTCCGACAGCGCACGTCCCTCCTTTACACCTTCGAGGATAGTGTCAGCGATCTGTTGTGCCTCCTCTTTTTCCGTTTTGCAGTGGCGGTAAACTACGGGATGCTCATTGAGTCGCTTAGTATATAGCGTCTTTTTTACGCGATTTTTATTATTTTCAATAATTGAATTGGCTACATCGAGAATATCCGGAGTAGAGCGGAAATTTCGGTCAAGAATAATGTCGGTCTGTGGTTTGAAGTCTACAAAGATTCTGGGATTTCCGCCACGCCATTCATATATAGCCTGGTCAGGGTCGCCGACCACNAANAGNTTGCCGTNCTTGGAAGTNAGCGNANGGAGTAGTTNCCNGTCATCGCCCGAGCAGTCTTGCACCTCATCTACCATGACATAATTGAGTTTGTCAGTCCAATACTCTCTGGCATCGGGGAAATGATTGAGTATATAGAGAGTAAAATATAGCAGGTCGTCGTAGTCAAGAGCGTAAAGTTTGAGTTGGAGGCGGATGTATCTAATGATAGCATCGGGGGTCTCCGGAGAAGCATTGGGGAGAAGATGCCGCTGAATGTAAGCGTCGGGATCCCATCCTTTGAGTCCCGCGACGCTTTTGAGGAAGCGCTCTACGGTAGTTTTCTTACGGTCGATGCCAAATTCCTGCATAGCCTGCTTGGCGAGCATCTTGCAGTCTTCCTCATCGATGACGGTGAAACTTTTGGGGTAACCGATGCGATATATCTCCCTGCGCAGGAATTTTACGCAGAAAGAGTGAATGGTGCATACAAAATCATTGACCGCTCCGCTGTCTACGATAGCAGCGATGCGGTGTTTCATTTCTTGCGCAGCCTTATTGGTAAAGGTGATGCAGAGTATATTTCCGGGAGCGATGCCGAGTTCGTTGACGAGATAAGCAAATCGATGGGCGAGTACGCGTGTCTTTCCGGAGCCGGCTCCGGCCACGACTCTTACCCGTCCTTCAGATGCCTCGACAGCCCTCTGTTGGGTAGGAGTTAACATTATTTTAGGTATTAGGTCAGAGTTATGAGTGATGAGGTGGGTGTTAAGTCAGAGTTATGCGTTTGTTTTGGAGAGCAGGACGGTGGCTTGTGCGGCTATTCCTTCTTTGCGTCCGGTGAAGCCTAATCCTTCAGTGGTAGTGGCTTTGACGGAAACGCAGTCGGTGGGAATACTCAGAATGTCGGCGAGGCATTGGCGCATAGAGTCAATATGCGGGCGTAATTTAGGCGCTTCAGCCATAATTGTGATATCGATATTTACCGGTTGCCAGCCTCGGGAGTTGATTAATTCCATGACATGCCGAAGGAGGATTTTAGAGTCGATACCCTTATAGTGAGGGTCGGAGTCCGGGAAATGCTTGCCGATATCCCCCAGCGCGGGAGCGCCGAGGAGCGCGTCGCAGAGAGCGTGAATGGCTACATCGGCATCACTGTGTCCGAGCAGCCCGTGTGTATGCGGGATGTTAATGCCACATAGCCACAGAGCGCGGTCTTCCACGAGGCGATGTACGTCATATCCGGAGCCAATCCTAAGCATAATATTGTGTATTATTTGCGTCGTTTACCGAGAAGGTCGCGCAGACCATCCATATCGAATGTAAGCGTGAAGCGCAGAGTCTGGTCGAGTGGTGAACTCTGAGCAGTGGCGAGCATATAAGAAGCGTCAAGTTGCACGACATTAAGCGAGAAGCCGGCACCGAAAGCGAAGTATGAGCGTCCGCCTTTGTTGGCATTCTCATAGTTGTAACCCGCGCGGACGAAAAACTGCTGATTGTAATTGTATTCAGCGCCTACAGATACATTTATCTCCTGCAATTCCTCTTTAAATCCACCCGGAGCGTCCGTGAAAGACTTGAATATACCGGAGATGGGCGACATATTCTNCCATTTATCGAGCGCCTCCTCATATTCAGCCTNACCTTCNGCTGTGCTCATATCATAATCCTTCTGTCGGGGTTTGGTNGGAACGAGGAGTTTGTTGAGGTCCAGTCCGATAGCGAGAGAATGATAGTCGGCGAGAGGAAACATGAAGTTGGCACCGAGTCGGAGGTTGGTGGGCAGGAACGCATAAGAAGCGCCATGGTCATAACTGACTTTAGAGCCTATATTAGAGATATCGAAGCCCCAGGAGAACTGACACTCATTGCGACCTATCATAGGATATGTGACGAAATATCCCGAGATGTCGGCACCGAAGGCGGAGGCGGCCGTGTTGGTCTCTCCTGAAGAAGCGTCCTCATAGGAGAGGTCAGAAAGAATGTAACGAAGCACGACACCCATAGAGAACTNGGATGATAGTTTGCGGGAATAGCCGATGTCGAATGCNAACNCGTAAGGGTTGATGGTCTGAGCGGCCACAGCACCGCTTGAGCCGCTCATAGTCACCTCACCGAGTGAGAAATAGCGGAAAGATGCGGAGAGTGCCTGGTTGTCACCCGAGCCGAGTTTCCAATATCCCGCGAGATTGGCGAGGAATATATCGTTGACAATCTTACGCAGCCAAGGGGTATATGACAGAGCGAGGCCGCCGGTAGAGTATCCGAAGGCATATTTGGAAGGATTCCAGAACTGCGAGTTCATATCCGGGTCGGTAGCAGCACCGAGGTTGCCCATACCGCTGCCGCGCGCGTCGGGGGCGATGCTGAGGGTGGTGACGCCGGTATTTACCGGATTGAAGTCATTGTCCTTTATGTCATTCTCTGCGTAGGCGCCGAACGCGAATGCGAAGCCCAGGCATGATGTCAGTATAAGTCTCTTAAAAGTCATGGTCATAACAGGCTTTGTGGATAAAGCCTATTACTATAACTTAATTTATATGGAATTATTGTATGAGTATATTAAATTACCGGTATGTCGATGGTCGGGGAGTGGCTCTTATCGGAATGAGTGCCGGTCTCGAGCAGGTAGGCCTTATATAGGCCCGGAGTGAGAGGATTGCCGTCGGCGTCGGTGACATTCCAGACGAACTCTTGACCATTAACCGGAGCGCGGTAAATAATATCACCGTTGGAAGACATGATGATAATGTCGGCCGTCTGAGGCATATTCCCATCGATAGTAAATGTAGCCTTATCCTTAACGGCATCTTCAATGAGACGGATAATGTATCTCGGGCGATTGGGATAATAAGAGAAGATTATTTCGCGCGAAGCGGTATTTCCGGCGACGTCGGCCACTGTGAGCAGAGCGCTGTGTNAGCCCTCTGAANGATNGCTTAGCGGGATATCCTTCTCCATAGAGCGTCCGTTGTNACTGACGATAGCCTCATGTCGCGCAGCAGTAGAATTGATGCGTCCGTCCAGTTTGAGCGTGAAGCTTTCGGTGAGCGGGAGTTTGCTGAAAGAGAGTGCCACATCGTCATGGACAGCGACGCGGATTACGTTGGCGTCCTCGTCATATTCCATGATGTCAATTACAGGAGGATTGTTGTCCTTGTCTTGCGTGGAGGGAAGCTCGCTGTCTGTGAAAGTCATGGGATACATTGATGCAGCCACAATGCGTGTGGAGGGATCGTAGGCACAGGAGTGTATACGACTCGACTTGACGCCGTATTCCTTCATTTTCTCAGGGATAAAAATCTGAGCGGTGAAGCGTCCGTTTTCCACTTGAGCCGTGGTCATGGCCACCTGTGTGTCGGCATAAATAAGGTCGATGGTCTGGGTGGTTTCCGGGTCATCGCCGGTGCAGATATCCTGTGAGGTGAGTTGCTTGAACGGCTCCATCACCCTTATGACAACTTCACCGGAGAAAGACTCATCGATGGCGGTATTGTCTCCATTCTGCGCCACATATCCGCTGATGGTGTTGTATTCTCCGACAGTGGCCTGATATTTATTTTCATCAAGCACGAGAGAGCGTGAGACAGTGGGGAGCACGATAGCCGGATCACAGAGGAGTTGGTAAGCGAGTTCGTTATTGTAAGTGGATCTTGTCTTGGCGCGGGCGAACACTTCACCGATGGTGAGCGGCTCCTTATGCAGGGGCGAGGAGACATCGCTTCCGTCGCAGAACATATTGATCATGAATGTCTGGAAGAGGTCGAAATTCTGTCCGGACCAGGTCTCGCGTGTAGCGAGCAGTGTTCCGATCAGACCGTATTGAGTAGCAGTGACGAGTGCTTCTCCGAGTCCGCGTATTCCGCGGTCGCAACCGGAAATCTCGCAACCGGCAAATCCCATGAAGGGAGTGAACGTGTTGCGCAGACGGTAGACATCGTTAATCGTGAAGAAATTGCCTGCACGATTGAGTCGTGACGGACCGCCGTGTCCGAAATAGAGGATATTGAGGGTGCCGTCTTCTATTACGNCAAAGAATTTATCGTGAGCGGATTCGTGACCGTAAGCATCAACGATAAGAGGAGTAATGACCGAAGAGGCGTAGTCCACTTTAGATATTATAGAGCCGATGCTTCTGGCCTGAAGGTCGTGGGTATGATTGTCGCCGATACCTCCGATATTAAGAAATCTGTTGGAGTAATAAGCGAAGTCATCGCGCGAGATGAAGCGTTCGATCTTATCAATAATAATTTCAGCCTCAGCGGGGAAGCGACAGGGGAGGACGCCTACACCGACATGCATGGTGTTTTTCTCAAGTGCTGACTGCTGGAAGCGGTCGTCCATCATTCCGTAGAAGTCGTTGGCGTTTTGCGCTCCGCGTATCTGATTCATGGGAGTGAGTTGATATGCGATGATATTTTCCTGCTGATTGCGCTCGGTGACGACACCGCGATAATCAGCGGAAAGAGGTCCGAGGAAGAGTACGTTTTTCACCGGATGGTCGGTAGAGTAAGCCGCCTTGACAAAAGAGCGGTAAGCCATAGCATCCGGTATGCCCTGTGAGAACTCGTTGAAAACCTCTTCAGTAGAGGCGGTGACCACCTTGATGCCGTCATACTTTTCATGTATGGCGGCCAGTTTTTCAGCCTGCTGCTTTAATGAAGGGATATGAATGATAAGAAGGTCGGCACCGTCTGCCACACGAGCATGGAGGTCTTGATTGGACATAAAGCCGCAAGAGGTGTCGTAACCGCTGATCTGCTTTTGAGTCTGCAGCGGGTCAAATACCATCAGTTGGGGTATGTCGGAATTGTTGGTGATATGTATGGTCTTTGAAGCGCCTTTGAGAGGAGCATCGAGCACGGCAGGGGCAGTGGGGTCGGTGACATCCAGGATCACCATTGAGCCGGCGTTATTGAAAGTAGCGGCCCATGTGCGATTGCGTGGCAGGTCGGGGAAAGAGATGTATTCCTGATTGATTTTGTTGCCTTTGCTGTCGCGGAGTGTGGGTAGGTATCTCGGATAAGTGAGAGTCCAGTAATCGAGGTGTGCAATTTTCAGATCATCGGGAGAATAAAATTCTACAAATACAGTGGAGTTTTCTCCCTGCATGTCAACTTCAGTGAAATAAGGCTCTTGCTGTCGGAAATCTGTGGAGGGATAAGTTTTGGTGTCAAAGTCGGCGTAGAGTTGAGAGTTGTTGAGTCCGTAAGAAAGATGTCCCTCGACGTCACGGTCGAGGAAGAAATAGCATTCCAGGACTCCAATGCTTCCTGATACGCATCCCGGCAGTGATAGCGGCCACTCCATGCGGGAGTTCTCGCCGGTGAGTTTTTCGCCGAAGAAAAGTTGACCGGTATTTGAGTTGTTTTGCACGAGATCCACCTCATGATAAGCCATTCCGTATCCGGTGTTGGTGGTGCCGTTGACAGTGGCAGTGCCGTTGGCACGCGTCTCCATTTCTACAGGAGAACCCGTATCTGTGAGGAAGTAATATCCCTTGTTGGTGTAGATATTCTTAGACTCGCGTGAGAAATATCCTCCTGTAGAGAGAGCGGCAGCCTGANGGTAGGTATGGCTGTCGACNCCGAGTGCATAGAAGNAGANTTTNTCATCCCGATGCAGGACTGCCACAGGCGAGAGGTCGTCGAAAAGATTCGGTTTGCCGCTTTGAGCCACAAATTCAGTAGGGAGAATCTTGCCTCCACGTCCGTAGACGCCTACCTTTTCCGGGTTGGCGAAGCCCATGGCGCGCAGAGTCTGATAAGTGATCTCATAAACGCCTGACTCATCAACGGCCACCTTTACCCAGTTGCCCTCTCCGAGCACGGAGCGCGGAGCGTAGAAGCCTTTAGGGAGAGCGGAAAGCGTCATTGCCGAGAGGACGACGGTCAATATAGTAAGGATATATTTCATAGATATCGGGTGTTATTCTTATTTTATTTTAGTGCGTAGCAATAATTGCTCCTTATTTTGAGCAGAATATGCAGTGACAACGGTATCGGGCACCGGAGCAAAAGGCGATTTTGCCGGAAAAATCAGGATATCGCCGGTCTTGAGGGTATTAAGGAGTGAGAAGCGGCGAATGGCATCGTCGATGAGAGTCCGGTCAATAGCGATAGTATTGTCGGATGGGGAGAATGTAAATTCCGGCGCGTCGGTCTGTATCCAATGTCCTGTAATAATTGCAGAGTCAAAGCAAAGGAGGGAAGCATTGGGGATTATTCCGTGTTCTAAATTCCGAACAGCGACGTTGGGCATTGATAAGAGTGCCGGAGCGACCTCCCGCCAATATCTGTAAGCGAACCGCGTCTCTATACATTTTCCCAATCTGTCGATTCTGACAGCGATTGAGGGGAAGGTGGAGAAGGCGCCTTCGTCATCCGGCACGAAGAAAGGTCTGTCAGTCTGCAGTCCAACAGAGTCGGGAAGGGGGAGCCAGGCGTCCGGTATTATGAAATCAAATGCGATAAGAAATTTCATATATGCTGTCAGAGTCAGTTGTCAGTCTTAAGACGATTGTATATTAATGCCAGATGGGCATAGATGGAAGTATTGGCCATTACGATATTTTCGGGGACGCGAACGCGATATGGCGTGAAATTCCAAATAGCCTTAAATCCGGCCTTTATGGCAGTGTCGGCAACATTCTGCGCGATGTCCGGCGGCACGGAAATAATAGCCACGATAGGATGAAACTTATTGACAATCTCATCTATATCAGCGATATCGGAGACCGGGACATCTTCGATAAAAGTGCCGATTACACGCGGGTTGATATCGAAAGCGCCCACTATCTGAAGGCCGTAGTTGGCCAGACCCTTGTCATGAATGAGTGCCTTCCCAAGACTTCCGGTGCCGAATACGCATGCCTTGTGTATCTTTTGAAAACCGAGAAAGTCAGAGAGCGTCTTGACGAGGTCGGCCACGTTGTATCCAATCCTTGTCTTACCTTTGAGATTGAGGAAGGAGAGGTCTTTGGCTATCTGTGAACTGTCAACGTTGAGCGCCTTTGAGATGCCGGTGGAGGAAATGTGTTGTTCTCCTCGCGCGAGCAGCGTCTCCACGTATGCAAGATACCAGGGGAGTCGTCGCAGTGTCGGTTCCGGCAGGATGATATGTTCGGCAGAAGTAGTTGACATTATAAAAGATACAATATTTATGCAAAGATACTGAAAAAACAGTAAAAATTTAGACCCCTTTCCACAAAAATGTTAAGACCGGAGGAAGAGATGTTCTCCCGATTTAACAGTTTGAGTATTATGGCGCGGTGACTGCCAATTTCTTTGAGGCAGTGGTGGAAGTGCCTTCGGGCGTCTTGAGAGTAGCGCGGTAGAGATATATGCCTCTGGGCACTCTTGCTCCGGAAGCATCGCAGAGGTTCCAGTAGACGCTCAATGCTGAGGTCATATCTGTAGCCACCTGCTCACTGCTCTGCCATATTCTTCTGCCGTTGAGGTCAAAGACTTCAACAGTGCATTCCATCTTGGCCATCGGACGGTCAGTGGAGAGGAGGAAGTTNACGTTTTCTCTTGCAGGACTGACATCTGTGTCAATGGAATATATCACCGGATCCATAGCCACTCCGACATTAAACTTCAGTGTCTTGGTGGCAGAATTATTGGCATTATCCCANACGGTTAGCCGGAGGGTATGCTCGCCGGTGGAGAGGGTTGGCATCGGATATGATATGGAGCCGAGGGTNCCGTCATCNGGGTCAGAAGAATAGTAAGAATTTACGTCTTCGTAATACGTGTTTTGGTCGAGGCATAAAGTGATTTTATGTCCGATACCGGCATCGGAGATGTTGATGCCGGAGGGGTCGGAGAAGGANGCAAGCACTATGGGAGTGGTGTGCACGAGTCCGCCATCTTCGAAGTCCGGACGGTTGAGCGCGAAGAGTTTGATCTCCGGTCCCTGATTATCTTCCTCGGCATTGTCGTCAAAGCCGTAGACGTAGAAGCGGTCGAAGGCGCCGTTAGCCTCCTGTCCGTCTTCTGAGGAAGCGTAGAAGGTCATTCTTGCCGGCGAATAATTGTTTTCAATCTCCGCAGGCATGAGGATTGTGGTTTGCCACTCCCCATCCTTTACGCGGCAGCTGCCGGTGTAGAGTTTGGTTTTACGGTCATTGTAGACGGAAACGACTCCAGCCTCGCCGTTGCCGTTGGTTTCGACGGGCATTTCAGCGTCATGCACCTGAATGTGCATCACACCGGTGAAATCCCTGTTGACGCTGCCGTCGGGAAGATATATTTTGCCGGAAAGGTTGACCTTGCCACGAGCCGGGATTACCGGAAGATCATCATCTTGGGCTGGCGCGTCATTACTCATTATCTTTTCCACAGAAATTCTGTTGGAGGGTATGACAAGCGCCATAGCCGGGTCGCCCATCAGGATATATCTCAGTTTGTTGTCATCGGTAGAAGATAGAGCGTTTTTGCCGTCGATCATGATGTCACCGATGCGTTTGGTATTGTTGCGTCCGCCGTTGAAGATCAGATTGTGGGTAGCGGAGTTAAGATTGCCGTTTTGCGTGATATACACAGTGCGGTTAGGGCAGATAGTGGCGATAATGCCGGAGGCCGGGTAGAGCCACAACTTTTCAGCACCGCTGCGGTCAGTGGCGTCCCATCGGGCGAACTCACAGGTAGCCGCATATAGGAATGGTAAGCGCGTGTTGCTGAAGTTGTTGATATCTGTCCAGTTGAGCAGATCTTCGTGTCCCCATTCTTTGGTAGAGGCGTGTCCGATGTAGTTGATGTAAGATACACCCTCATTCCAAAGACGCATCATACGGTCTTTGGCTTCCGGATAAGTATTGCCGACGGAGGAGGCCATCATCTTGTAAGAGTCAAGGTAAAGGCGCTCGTAAAGGAAGGCATTTCCGGTCTCTGAGGCGTTCATGTTTTGATACACCCTTTCAGCCTGGGAGAGATGCACGCCGTTGTCCTGGTCATCAGCGATGATCATGATATTGTTGCGCCATGCACCGAGGTCGGGATTATTGACGTAATTGATGATTTTGTTAACCATCAGATCGGCTTCTTCGGCAGAAACTACCGGCAGTCGCCCTACGGCCACCTGTATCTTCTCACGACCGATCTTGAATGAATTGCCGGATGTCTCGTCGAGCATGCCGATGAAATCTTCGGTGCTGTAAGAGGTGGTATGTGAAATACCACCGTCTGAAAGCCAGGTAGGTATGAGCGGTCGCTCGGGGGTAGGTCTTGATGACGTCTTATGGTCGTAAGTAGGTCTTGACATTAGCAGGCAGTATTTTACTGGCTCAATGCCTTGTGCCAGCGCCCGGTCATACCACATTTTGAGTGCCTTTCTCATGGCGCTTACGTCGGGCGTTCCGGAGGAGAACTCATTATAGATTGTCTCCGGAGTGAGGACATGCACGGTCATGTCGTCTACATCAGCGTGATGCTGAGCGAGGCGATTGGCAGCATTCATATACTCGGCCGGCGAGACGATAAGCATATCCGGCGCGGGAAGGGAGTGTATATCCTGGTTAGCCACCGTCGTAGTAGTGGAGATGGGATATCCGGAGACGTTGGCATTGAATGCCACGTATTTGCGGAATCCGGCAGGAGCGGTAAAAGAGGCCACGCTGCCGTTGACGTCAGTTTTTACTTTGGCTATATTAGAAGGGTCGGTGACATCCCACACAGTGACGTCCGCGTTACATCCGGATATCTGCATGCGAGCCGGAGCAGCGCGGTTGGTCATGAAGTAGAGTTGGCCGTCTGTGAGTTTGAGTCGGCGGGTATACTCCACTTCGATAAAGTCGAGACGGGCCATCTGAATGTTGCCGTTTCCCTTAAATTGTATCTGGAGTTGCATGTTTGCGCCGACGCCGGAGGCAGAGTGAGCGGTGGTGACATAGCGCATGAACTGCTCGATATTTGTAATAGCCGGAATAGCGTCGGAAGTCAATGCGGGAATTTTGGCACCGTTGACATTGAATGAGAGCGAGGAGGCCGCTGAAGTATTAGAGGCGAATGCCACTTTGAAATTTACATTCTCTCCGGCATTGTCGGGGAGTTGGAAAGAGAAAGCGCGTGTGGCCGGTGAGCGGAAGTCCTCGCCGAGGAGCACACGTCCGGTGGTGGATGGCGCAAAAAGGTCCTTTTCGTAAATGAGTTGTTCGGTGAAGGTATCTACGATTTCAGCCGGAGTGTCTTTTATGTCAATCTCATCAATGGTATTGGCGGCAGTGTCGATATCGCTGAGGAAATACCAGGAGTCGTCAGAGTAAGGGTTGGCGGCATGAGTGAATTTCATCTTAGAGTCGGCGGATGAGAGGGTTCTGCTTATCACGTCATTGCCGAAAAAGAGGATACCGCCGGCAGTGTGCACTGTCGGTACGAGAGGGAGGTCATCCGGCTGATAGTCAGTCAATACTTCAGATATGAGAGCACCGCCGTAGCCGTAAGCGTTTACTTTGGCCGGGTCTTTGAATCCGAGCGAGGCGAGAGTGGCATTGCTGACAAACTGAATGCCGGTGCGTTCCACCTTTATTTTAGCCCATTTGCCGTTAGCAAGTTTAGACGAAGCCGCATAGTAATCAGCCTCACGAGCAGAGACACCGAAAGACGCCAGTAATGATAAAATCATTATGGCACAGAGTCTTACGGAGTGGAATAAGCCGGAGCGACTATTAGCCAAATATTTATATATGTAAGAGATTAATATGTTCACGTGCTGAAAAATTATATATTTCACCAATTGCTTAACGTAAAACAGGTCAAATTATTTGCCCGTTCTCCCCAAAAAATGTTAAAAATCACCGGTAGCTAATAGGGCTGCATCATCACCTGTAGTGTAATTATTGCTTTTGTCAAAGACATATTCTTTCAGTTTGTCAGGTGTCCATATCTGGTTGGCCATGCGCGGAGATATACCCTTAGAATAAGTCTTGTCAAAGGGGTGATATGATCCTATCTTGATTTTTAAGGTAGGAAGTTGGACAGGAACAACTTTTCCATTATCGTTGAATTTTTTCGTGCGCTTACCAAATGTTATTTCCCGTATATCATAATAGCCGTCTATGGTATTACCGACTATGGGCAGCAGATACTTGATTTGAGACAGATCGCCTTTTGGCATCTGAAGCATTGTATAAGTATGACCATCTGCCTGATGATTTGAAAAAATTTCATAGAGCATTATATTGTCTTCCTCTGTATCTAACTTTCGTACCACACATGTCAGGAAGTTGCCGGCATATTCTATCTTGCTGACAGATTCCACAGCTTCTTCTCTCGCTTTCTGTATGACTCTTGAGGGCTCATCGCCAAGACTGCATTCTGCGATATAGAAATGTTCTTTGAGCTTNTCGATCANTGGTTGGCTTTCAGGGTCTNNCATGTNTAAAGCTAACGAGAAAATATCATCNTTCTGNTATGNNGAGNAAGTTTTGCNAANAACATCCCTGAAATGGGTCTTGAAATATTCCTTGCTGTCCACATCCGTGTGCGCCTGCATAGCAAAGAATTTGAAATGGTCGTTCAATATCTTCTGAATGGAT
>WFLX010018379.1_pt1 | contig 24750 bp, 16 predicted proteins | sample 4967041 | NCBI WGS metagenome assembly WFLX01 (sample SAMN12857096, study PRJNA449069) | gut metagenome | isolation source: stool from male and female vole | host: Microtus ochrogaster | place: USA:Florida | collected 2017
TGTTGTTGGCGGGTTGCTCCTCGGAAGAGCTCGGTTCCTCGTCCGCTTGCAACACAAAATTAACAAATCTGAAATGAAATACAAAATTTTTAATTAACTTTGCAAAGTCACTCCTGTGGCAAACCCGTCTCAGACACACTGAATGAAACACTACCAGAATCTACAGTCCACTAAAAAAGGACAAGGTTAAAAATTGAATAAATTCGGTTCACTTAAACCATAGAGAACATTGACATTTTTGAAATTCGATTTGTTGAAGAGATCTCTCAGATGGGTTTTGTCAGTCAGTGATATTCCAAGTATCTGAAGGACTTCATATATGCTTCGTTCCAGTTTCATATCGTGCTGTACAATAGCCACAAGGCAGTAAGTTATTATGGCACAATAGATTTGGATATGAACCGCATTTTCTGAGGTACCCCAGAACTTCTTTATCCTCAGAGAGAAGAGAATTGCCAGGAATCGAATTCCATCAGGTCAGTTCCGTTTCCGGTAAATACGAAATACAGGTCGTGAATGCCGTCGCGTTTTTTTATTTTGCAGCTTTTTTCTCTCCAGTCATCGGTTTTTCCGACTTTGAGGGTGCCGATCAGTTCTCCGTTGGGNGCGTCCAGCCGTATTTCTATGGTGCCGGAGGTGTGATTGCCTTTGANCTTGGCGTTCATTGNTTTCGCACCTCTTCCGAAATCGACCTCTCTTACTTTGATGTAATCACCGGGATCGACTGCGGTTATGTAGACGTTGCTGACGTCGGTCCATGTCACTTGGATGCCTTCTTCCCAGGCCATTGTTTCAGCCTGTTGGAGATGANAGGGGTTGAGAGGCGCGACGCTTTTTAAGATGCCACGCTTGTCATGATGTATGTAGGGAATACGGCCTTCCGCATCGAATTCAAATGGAACGACACTTACGGTCCGACGACGGGAATGGGCTTCGGGCAGACCCTCGTCCATGTAGAAGAAATACCATTGTCCTTTGAATTCCGCTACGCCTGGGTGATTCCCCATGCCTCCATGTTCAAATGCCCGCATAACGCTGCCTCCATATTTCCATGGACCCAAGGGTGCATCCGCCCAAGCCCAATAAACATGTTCGGGACAATGGGCAGCATATAACAGATAGTATTTGTTTTGGCGTTTGAAGATCCACGGGGCTTCTTCATAATCGGAACCGAAGGCGGCTTGGTCCTTGATTTCGAATACTTTGATGGTATCGCTGTAGCTGATCATGTCCTGATTGAGCTTTACAGCGTAAAGGGCATTGTTTCCCCAATACATATAGGCTTGTCCGTCGTCATCGATGAAGACTGTGGGGTCGATATCTTCCCATCCGTGTCCGCTGTAGTTGGTGTCATCGGGGTGAATTAATAATTTCCCGTCGAGTGCATCGCGAAACGGTCCGTAAGGGGATTCACTTTCCAACACCGGAATGCCCCACGGAGAGATATAGAAATAATATTTTCCATTGCGGAACGCCATTTGTGCGGCATTGGCATTTTCGGGATGTTTAAGGGCGTCCACATTGAATATTGGCGCATGATGCGTCCAGTTGACCATGTCTGTCGTGGTGAAGCAGAGGTAATCTTTCATGACGAACCGGTCTGGTGTCGCCTCCATTTCATCATGGCCGGTGTATAGGTAAAGGGTATCNCCAATGACCAACGGCGCAGGGTCTGCNGTAAATACCGTCTGTGCGATCGGGTTTTGGCCCATGGCCATAGAGCAAATGGCNGACAAAAGGGTTGTTGCGATAAGTTTCGTGTGCATGATGTATTGTTGAGTTTGGGTATTTCAAAGNANCTGAAGAAGATGATCGGAACAGCATNGCCGATGTATTGTATTTTTAATGGCAATGCAATCCATTATGTCTCCGGATCTATTTTATCCGGTATCAGCCGCCTTTGTTGTTAAAATATGCCTGCACCTTTCATGGGGTGCAGGCTCTGTTCTTTGTGTTTTAAAGTCGTATGGATTGGGCTTTGCCGTCATACTCTATTGTTTCTGTTGCCGTCGGGGCCGTCGGTGCGGTGTTTATTTTTACAATCCGGAATTTCCTGTTTCCGATCATACCGGGGAATGAACCGGAGCGCTCGCCGATGGTGAGGGTCTGTTTTTTGTTATCCCAGGCAAAACGGATGGTGGAATATAATCCTTTTTCGTAGTTGTAATTGTCGAATTCATCTTCATAGAGGGTAAATTCTCCGTCGGCACCGGGATAGATGCGGATTTCCAGCTCGTTCCAAGACTTTTCGGTGGCATATTGCACGTCCGGACCGATAGGCAGGATACTGCCGGCCCGCACATAAAGCGGTATCGTGGTGATGTCGGTCTTACGGGTTATCGTAGTGCCGCCGTTGTGTTTTTCGTTAGTCCAGAAATCATACCAGGTCGTCCGTGAAGGAAGGTATATCTGCGTAGAGCGGGCTTCGAGAAAGTCGATTACTCCGGATGCCATCTGTGTATCGCTGTTTTCATTTTTGTTCCAGCCGGAATTTTCGTCGATCTTCATTACTTTTTCCGGTGTGTATTGTGCCTTTACGACCGGGGCTACAAGCAGATTGTTGCCGAACATAAACTGGTCGTTGATTTCCCATCCTTTTTTGTCGTGAGGAAAATCCATCATGAGGGCACGCATGAAACTGGAACGGTCCCGGGTTACTTTCCATGAAGTGGAATAAATGTAGGGCAGGAGAGTGTAGCGCAATTTGATTGCACCAAGAATGGCGTCATAGATGACCTCTCCCGGCTGTCCGAATTCGTAAATCTCGCGGCGGATATCGGTGCCATGGGAACGCATCATGGGGCAGAACACACCGAATTGCATCCATCTTACGTACAACTCCTGAAACAGCGGATTTTTAACAGCTGTATTGTCATTGTAATGTGTATTGTATCCGCCGCAGAAGAATCCTCCGATGTCCGAATTGAAATTCGGATTTCCGGTCAGGGTAAAGTTCAAACCGGCAGGAAGCTGGTTGCGGAGCGTCTGCCATGTGGAAGAAACGTCGCCAGTCCATACGTTACAGCCGTAACGTTGCTGTCCGGTAAATCCGGATCGGGTGAGGATGAAGACTCGTTTTGTAGAATCGACGGCACGCTGGTGATCATATACACCGCCTACAGTGAGCAGTGGATAGGCATTGCGCACTTTGCGGAACGATCCCATGTGCGTCGGGGTATTCAGGTCTTCCGGTTTGAAGTCAAGATGGTCCGGTTCGGTGGAATCCATCCACCAGCCGTCAAGTTTCATTGCATGAAGGCGGGACAGATGTTTCCAGTAGATATCGCGGGCTTCGGGGCTGTAGGCATCATAGACACGTACGCCGGAAGGATAGTCCATGCGCGGCGGCCATTGTTCCGCGATACCCGATTGCGGCCATGTGGAGAAGTTGAAAAGCAGACCTTTTTCGTCTAACTCGCGATAGGGTTTCGTCTGCGGACCGAATGAAGACCATATCGAAATGATGATGTGGGCATTCTGTGCATGGATCTGGTCGATCATGCGTTGCGGATGGTTGAAGTCTGCGTTCATGAATTCCATAGCATTCCACAGATAGTTATTGCCCCAGTATTGCCAGTCCTGGATGATACCATCGAGCGGCACCCCGAGTTTGCGGTGGCGGTCTACCACTTCGACGATTTCGGCCTGTGTCTTATAGCGTTCGCGACTTTGCCAGAATCCGTAAGTCCACAAAGGGAACATCGGTACATCGCCGGTGAGAAAGCGGATTTCGGCCACTACGCCGTCGGCATTGCCTCCGTACATGAAATAATAATCGACGCATTCGCCGACATCCGACCGGAAAGAAAGCGTATTGTCTTTGTCTGTGACGGTGGTAGGGGAATAGTTGTCCCAGATAATTCCGTAGCCCTTCACGGACTGGATGACAGAGATACCGTCTTCTACATTGCCGGGCATCAATGTGCGCGAAATACCGCGTTGCGAGAGTTGTCCGTTTTCCAGGTTTCCGAGTCCGTAAATCGGCTCATTTTTTTCGAGNCCGAATGCTTGCGTAACTTCGTAGGANGGTGTGCCGGCGTCGTCTGTTTCCTTGAATACGGCTGCCCCTTGTTCTTTGAGAAGCGGTGCACCGGTGTGTGTGAAATAGCCGATGGTTCCGGTTCCTGNATCTATTTTCATTGTCAGCTTTTCGGTTTTCAATATGATATTGTTCCCGCTTTGTCTGGCTGAAAATCCGCTTTTGTCGGGAACGGCGATAACAGAACAACTTGTTTTGTCGACGTTGTGACCGGCGGNGAATTTCTGTACTCTTACAGATGTCGGGGAATAGAAATCGATTTTAATCTCGTGGGCACCTGCCGACAGGGTGATACCGGTGTCGTTTTGCGAATAGATGGCAGATTCCGCTTCGGCCTTGTTACCGGCCGATAGCAGAAGCATCGCCGTAAGGAGACTGAATAAACGATGTTTGATCATAGACATATTTAATTTAAATGTTTGATTATTGATATCCGAACTGTTTCTTGGGTGGCGAAAGCATGTCCGGTATCCGGAATACGGACATGATCGAATNTTTTATGATTCTATGGCAAAGATATGATTTATCTGTATTTCGATTTGAAAAAAATGTAACATATCGTTCAAGAAACNGAACATCTTTGAAAAAATGGCTGAAATGTAACGGATGATAGGGTAATATGTTATATTTTTACTATATTAAGGTTTCAAATCTATTATGACGTGTTTCCGGATTGCTTCAGAATGTCGTTTTTAGTATCTAATTTTGCAGCGTCGATCATCTCTCCTTATCAGGACGGCAATTCCATACTTTCCGGATGGCAGGACAAGGAGGAGATAAGATGAATCGGGATTGTAAAAACATATCATTCTATCGACAGGCAGATACAGAGATATTATGAAATTATAATTTAATAAATGAGTTATGAAAAAACAATTGTTTCTTTTNCCATTGAGCGTGTATATATCAGCCGGGGCGGTTATGGCGCAGTCTCACAAACTGGTCGGTCCGGACGGGCGGCTGGCCGTAGAGATTTCTATGGAGCAAGGTGCGCCGATGTATAGTGTGACCTATGATCAGGTTCCTTTTTTACTGCCTTCTCCGCTTGGCCTGACGGTCGATGCCGAGGATTGGGTGACCGGCCTGGAGCTGACAGAAGCTAAACCGGTAGAAGAGATCGTGGATTTCTATCGTCTTCCCAATATCAAGAAGAGTGAGGTGGAATATAAAGCCCGCCGGCAGGAATTTACTTTCTCGAAAGAGGGCCGGAAAAAGTTTTCGGTCATCTTCGAGGTCGCAGACAATGATCTTGCGTTCAAGTACAGGCTTTATCCGCAGGAAAAGAAACTAAGTTGCGTGATCAATAGCGAGGCAACGGGCTTTACCGTACCTGACGGATCGACGACATTCCTTTGTCCGCAAAGTGCGCCGATGGGCGGTTTCGCCCGTACGGCTCCGAGCTATGAGACTTCCTATACTGTCGATGATGAAACCGGTAAAAACGGTTGGGGAAACGGCTATACTTTCCCGTGTCTGTTCAAAAACAGCGATAAGGGCTGGATCCTGATTTCAGAAACCGGCGTGACCGGCAAATATTGTGCCTCACGGTTGTTGGGAGGCAACGGTAACCGATATACTATAGGATTCCCGCAGCCCGGAGAGATGAACGGGCTGGGTTCTGTTTCTCCTGGCGTTACCTTGCCATCCGAAACCCCGTGGAGGATCGTCACTGTGGGTACTACATTGGCACCGATTGTCGAAACGACGATGCCGTTCAACGTGGTTCGTCCTCTTTATAAGGCTTCAAAGGATTATCGATACACCCGCGGTTCCTGGAGCTGGATTATCGGCATGGACCCGAGTTGTAATTTCGATGAACAGCGTCGTTATATAGATTTTTCTGCGGAAATGGGTTATGGCTCCGTGCTGGTAGATGCTTTATGGGATACGCAGATCGGGTATGACCGGATTGCCGAGCTTGCGGCCTATGGCCGGACGAAGGGCGTAGGTCTTTATCTGTGGTATAATTCCAACGGCTGTTGGAACGATGCGCCTCAGGGGCCGAAAGGGAAAATGGATAACTCGCGTGAACGTCGTAAGGAAATGCAGTGGATGCAGGAGAACGGGATTCTTGGTATCAAGGTAGACTTCTTCGGCGGCGATAAGCAGGCGATGATGCAGTTGTACGAAGATATTCTCAGCGATGCCAACGATTTCGGTATCTTGGTGATCTTCCATGGCTGTACGTTGCCGCGCGGATGGGAGCGTATGTTCCCGAATTATGCGGCCAGCGAAGCTGTCTTGGCCAGCGAGAACCTTCATTTCTCACAGAACAGCTGCGATATGGAGGCCTTTAATGCCTGCCTGCATCCGTTTATCCGCAATACAGTGGGAAGCATGGATTTCGGTGGCAGCGCTCTCAATAAATATTACAATGCACGTAACCAGCCGGGCGGCAGCCATCGTGTGACTTCCGATGTCTATGCCTTGGCCACGGCAGTGTTGTTCCAAAGTCCTGTACAGCATTTTGCCCTCGCTCCCAATAACCTTACCGATGCTCCGTCCTGGGCTATCGATTTTATGAAAAATGTTCCCTCCACTTGGGATGACGTGAAATTTATCGACGGTTATCCGGGCAAATACCTAGTGCGGGCCCGCCGTCATGGCGACAAGTGGTATGTCGCAGGTGTNAATGCCNTGNCAGNACCCGTGAAGCTGAAACTCCAGTTGCCTATGNTTTCCAATGGTACGNAAATGGTCCAGTACAGTGATGATAAGGATCTGCAGGGACAGGTGAAGCANGTGAAATANGCGNCCAAGAAGGGNGTGCAGGTATCGATTCCCGGCAATGGAGGTTTCGTTTGTGTCGCCGATGCCGCCGCAGCTTCTAAGTGATTATTGCAGGTTTCGTTTTCAGGATAATAAGGGTTTTATAAAATAGTAATTTTATCAATAATCGTGATGAAAATACAGAATCTCTTTCTGACGGCTATATTGTTCGGGGGAATCTCTTCTGTGGTGCAGGCTGAAAGTCGCCTGTTGGCCCGCTGGTCTTTTGATTGCGTGCTTGCTGATGACAAAGGAAAGCCTTTTATCGAAGATGTTTCCGGAAACGGCAATGTGCTCCAGTTTTCCGTCAAAGAGAATGAGACTGTGCTCGGGCAGGCGGCCGACGGCCGGTCGCTGGAAATTGCACGCAAAGAATTTACGGTGCCGTTCAGTGCTCCGCTGCCTTATGCCGATCTTTCCAAAAGCTGGAGGATCGAGATGAAAGTGCGTTGCGATTTGTCCGGTACCGAGCAGGTTTTCTTATGCAAGGAAGGAGCGAGAGGTGCCTTGTGGGGCGATTTGTCGATAGGTTATGATAATTCCCTTTTTCAGTATTTTCTGGAAGTGACCGATACCGGCGGCAGTCCTGTGAGGGTACTGGCCGGAGAGCGGGTGGAACCCGGAAAATGGTATAGGCTGAAAGCGGAAGGCCGGTATGATGCTGCCGGTGATAAATCCGTGATTACCTTTTCTGCCGAATCTCTTTCAAACGGATCGAAGGGAGAAGCTGTTTCCGCTGAATTTAAAGGAGCCTTGTTGCCGAAACGTGCCGGCCGCTGGATAATAGGCCGTGGGTATCCCGGCGGGTTCCCCAACAGTCTTGCAGTGCTTCAGGGCGCGGTGTCCGATATTTCTATTTTTGGAGAAGGCAATGCCCGCCGTCCGGGTGAAAATCCATTGTTCGGCGACAAATTTACAGCTGATCCGGCGGTGACCATTATCGACGGGACCGCTTATGCTTATGTAGGAGAGGATAAGGCCGCTCCCGGCGGATGGTTTACCATGCCCCACTGGCTGTGCTATTCATCGAAAGACATGAAGCATTGGACGTCCCATGGACCTGTACTTGCCGCTGCCGATTTCCCTGAGGCCAATCCCAATGGCGCTTGGGCAGCTCAGGTCGTTGAACACGGAGGAAAGTTTTATTTCTATGNCACNTTGGATNACCGTCGTACCGGCCGGCACATGATCNACGTGGCGGTGGGGGATTCTCCGCTGGGACCGTTTAGGCCGGCTCGTCCGGCCGGCTCTCCTCTTATTACGGACGAAATGACTGCCGATTCCCATCGGTGGAATGCCGATATCGATCCGACTGTGATGATCGATGATGACGGCACGCCGTGGATGGCATGGGGCAATGGCGACTGTTATATGGTGAAGCTCAGTAAAAATATGATCGATCTCGATGGCCCGGTAACCAAGGTCCCGCTCAGAAATTATTCCGAAGGTCCCTGGTTATTTAAGCGCAACGGTATATATTACAACATTTATGCCGCCGATGCTCCCGGCGTACAGCCTGAACAGATCTGCTATTCTACGGCCACCTCTATCCATGGTCCGTGGCATTATCGGGGTTTCATTACCGGTTCCGCCAAGCATGGATTTACCATTCATCCGTCTGTAGTAGAGTTGGGCGAGCAGTGGTATTTCTTTTATCACGACGGAGCNTATGAGCTTCAGGGACAGCCTGGGGNCGATTGCCNCCGGCAGGTNTGTGTAGAGCGTCTTTATTTTAATNCAGACGGTACAATCCGCCCGNTCACGCTTACNGCAGANGGNGTGAGNCGTGATTAGGACATTATTTTCTGACAAGGATTATCTTGGAATCTGCTCTGTTTCGTTTNTCGGATGAACGGGGACGGTTCTTAATAATATGTGAATAATGAAAAGAATAATATTGCTTTTTTANTTTGTATGTCTGCTCGCTTCGGGAATGGCCGGGGAGCATTCTTTCCGATTGCCGTTTGCCAGCGGTGAACTGCAGATCGAATTTCTTACAGATGATGCCGCCCGCTTGCGATATGTAGAGGAATCATCTTCCGATACGTTGCCGGATTGGGTCTATAAGCCGTTGCCGTCGGTACGGAAGTTCAAGGTCAAGAAAAGCGGAGGCGCCGGGCATACGGTTCTGGCGACCGGCCGCATGAAAGTTATCGTGGATCGGGAACGGGGACTTCTTGAAGTTACCGAAGGAAAGGGAAAAACAGTTTTCACGGCCGACCAGCTGGCGTTTGCGCGGACTTCGGAGAATGCCGGCACTGCCAAACTTGTCTGGCGAAATTCTCCCGATGAACATCTTTACGGNCTNGGGCAATTTCAGGACGGTTTTGCCGATGTGAAGGGACTGACAAGGAGACTTACGCAGGTCAATACGCAGATAGCCATTCCTTTCGTGCTGTCGAATAAAGGATATGGTCTGCTTTGGAACAATTACGGACTGACGGATTTCAATCCGGGCGATGATTTNGTTGCCCTCATGAAAAANGGACAGCATGGCGACATTACGGAAGTTGAGATCACCACTACCGAAGGCGGTGCCCGCGAAGTGAGGGAAAGCAATCTCTTTACCGGCACGATCGAGGTGCCGGAGTCCGGTCGCTATGCTCTTTTGCTGGATGTCGGGCAGAAGATGGCCCGTCGTCACAATCTGGTGGTGGATGGCGCAACGGTTATCGACATGCGTAATCTCTGGCTTCCGCCGACGGCCTCTGCCATTGTAGAACTGAAAGCCGGCCGGCATACGCTGACTGCCGAGCTGGAGAGGGATGACCGTCCGACGGTTGCTTACCGGAAGGTGGATGTTTTTTCCACTTTTCGCTCACCGCTGGCCACGGCTGTCGACTTTACCGTATTCGTGGGTACTCCCGACGAGGTAATATCGTCTTATCGGTCGGCTACGGGCGGATCTCCGATGATGCCTTTGTGGGCATTGGGCTATATTCATTGCCGCGAGAGATTCCATTCTCAGGCGGAGCTTCTGAATGTGGCCGGAGAATTTCGCCGACGGGAGATTCCGGTGGATGTCATGGTTCAGGACTGGCAATATTGGGGGCGGCACGGGTGGAATGCCATGCGTTTCGACGAAAATGCCTATCCGGACCCCAAGGCCATGACCGATTCGCTGCATGCGATGGACATGAGGCTGATGCTTTCGGTGTGGTCGAAGATAGACCCGGCCTCGGAGGTCGGCAAAATGGCGCAGGCAAAGGGTTATTTCATACCGGGGACGCAATGGATAGATTTTTTTAATCCGGAAGCGGCCTCGTTCTATTGGCAGAATTTCACTGAACGGCTGTTGAGACCGTACGGTATCGATGCCTGGTGGCAGGATGCCACCGAGCCAGAGAATGACGATCTGCTGGGCCGCAAGGTAATGGGCGGCAAGTATGCCGGCGAGCTTTTCCGCAATGTCTATCCCTTGTTGGTCAACAGGATCGTATATGAGGGCTGTCGGCGCGACGATCCTGATCGCCGTACCATGATTCTGACCCGCAGCGGTTTCCCCGGCATTCAGCGTTATGGCGCCGCATTGTGGAGCGGCGACGTCGGCAACGACTGGGAAACCCTTCGCCGGCAGATTGTTGCCGGCCACGGGTTGATGGCGTCCGGTCTCCCGTGGTGGACTTATGATGCCGGCGGCTTCTTCCGTCCTGGCAATCAGTATTCCGATGCCGCCTACCAGGAGTGTATGCTGCGATGGATTCAGATCGGTGCTTATCTGCCGCTGATGCGTGTTCACGGATATATGAGCGATACTGAACCGTGGCGGTATGGCGATGAAATGGAACGCCGGATCCGTCAGGCCATTCTCGGGCGTTATACCCTCATTCCCTATATTTATTCTATGGCACATAAAGTGGCTTCACAGGGCTATACGATCATGCGTCCGCTGGTATTCGATTATCCCTCTGACGCAGATGCCCTTGCAAGGAAATATGACTTTATGTTCGGCGATCATCTGCTGGTTGTTCCGGTGACAGAACCGGGTGTGCGGGAAATGGAGGTTTACTTGCCTTCGGTGTCAGGCGGATGGTATGCCTATGAAGAGGGTACCCATTATGACGGTGGCGGCAAAGAGGTTGTTCCGGTCGATATGGAGCATATTCCTGTCTTTGTCAGGGCCGGCAGCATTCTTCCGGTGACCGCTTCCGCCGGTAGCTCTACGGCGGCCTTGCCCTCCGATACCTTGTTGGAACTTCGCGTCTTTAAGGGTGCCGACGGTACGTTTACACTTTATGAAGACGAGGGAACCAATTATAATTATGAGGCAGGTCGTTATACCACAATCGAAATGAAATGGGAAGACAAGCGGAAGCGGCTCACTATTGGCCGGCGTGCCGGTTCGTTCGACGGTATGGCCTGCAACAGAACGTTTGTTGTCAGGCTTTCCGACGGGCAGAGCCGTACTGTCGCTTATGACGGCCGCAGCGTGACGGTTGCGTTCTGACATATAATCGGCTTTTGCAGAAATTTACTCTATCTGAATAATTCCGGCTGTGCGATGGGAAAACGGTTGTTCTGTTTTCATGTTGCGCAGCCGGTTATTTTTAAGCTCTGTCAGGGGGCTTTTCTCTCTTGCCGGACAGCGGTAAGCATCGCATCGGGTGTGGGGAATACATTTTGTCTGGAGGCAAAGGTTTAGGATATGGCAGGTGGTTGTAACCGTTGTCAGGGTAGGACTATAAAGTCGGTTTGTGGTCGTTGTATGAAGTTCAGAACGGGTAGTTCCGGTGTTATTGTTGTCGGAAATATACTGGTGACCATTGTCAAGGCGGATTGTGCTGTTTCCCGCATAACGGGAAATGGCCTGCATGTTGTGTGGGCCGGCTGCGTATTGGCGGGAAGCAATACGTATGTTGTTTAGGATGGAAGCACACCGGCAAATAATGATTCATCCGGAAAGGAAAGCGGCTCTTTCCGGATGAAGGACTTAGCGGGAGTGGTCAGGAGAATTACCATCCGTCCGGTTTCCCGTCGGATCGTTCTGTTTGGTCGGTCGATGAATCGGGAGAGATGGTTATCAGAAATATCTGAATGTCCAGGTCTCGTTGTTTTGCTCCANNGTCAGATGTTTGCTGTCCAGCCGGAGGATGCGGAAACCTATTTTGTTATCGGTATTCACCTGCATGCCGAAATATTTTTCCATAAGGGTCGGGAGGAGAAGCTCTGCGTCGGCTTCGCCCGTTACGAANTCGCGGGAAACGAACGAACAGAGCAGGCTGTCGCCCCGATGGACGAAGTTGCCCCAGATCGAGAAATAGGAATGGGCATCGGCATCGACGACCTGCATCTGCACCACTGAGTTCTGGAAACTCATGAACGATTGCCGGTATGCNGTTTCCGTGTCGCCNGTGGTATGTCGCAGCAATTGCCATTTGCCATAGAGGTCGCCGATATCNCCGTCGTTGACGCACGACGGAATTATGGAAAGAAGCAGCAGAGAGAAGAGAAAGGATAATATTTTTTTCATGATGATTCGTTATTTCAAGAGGGTCGGATTATCGGGTGAGGAGGTTGAAATGTCTTTTGATACGGAGGTTGAACGCCGTATTGTCGCCATAGAGATTGCCCCGGTCGGTNGCCGCTGCCGCTGTAAAGGTCCAGTCTCTCCACTGATAGTGAAGTTCCAGCATGGCGTCGAAAGAGTGGTGAATGCAGTTGGAGGGGATATAAGGCGTTCCCCAGCTGTCGCGGTAAGAGGCCAGAAGTCGGTAGCTCCAATGGGCCGGCAGGTCGCCATGCAGGCCGAGATGCCATGCCCGCACGCGGGTGTCGGTAAAGCGGAGATAGGAATCCTTGTTGTAGGCGGGCGACTTCAGCATGGGCGATCCCAAGGCCTGCCCGAAATGATGGTAGCCGGCGTAGAAGTAGTTGTTGTAGTAATCATCGGCGCCGCGGGCCTCNCCCTGNTGATTCTGAAGCCAGCTTTGGTCGATGTGGTCGGCCGGTGCCCAGTGTATGGGACCGCTTTGGTCGCNGGTCCGGAGATGTTCAAACACGATGCCCTTGATAAACNGTNCGTTGCCNGTTTTCCATTCGATGCCCCATAGTCCGTCCCAGCCNTTGCGTTTGGCCATGCCGGAACCGTCTTCAAAAGGATTTTCCACATAGACGGAAAGCTCATTGTCGGCNTTGACCTTATAGGAGANCATGAGGTTGATCTCGCCTAAATGGTTCCCGTAGACGAATTGCTGGTCNCCGGCGGCCGCTTCGCCGTCTCCCGACGACGGCCATAGCACTTTGAAGAAATCCTTGACCTTGACTTTATTTTCAATGATGCCGTTGATAGTGTTGTCGATGTAGTTCTCGGTTTTCCCGCCGAACTGCACNGCATGTTCGATGCCTGCCGTCACCACCCAACGCTTCTCGGGATTGCTTCTGAAGTAAACTTTTTTCTGGTGATACCATGTGCCTGTGGTCAGGAACGACTGTGCGGAGCCGGAGAGCTTTTTTCCCGGGTTGTATTCGTCATACCGGTCTGTGAGATAATCGTCATCCATGAANTAACCGTAGCTGGCGTCAATGTAGGTTTGCAGCCAGTTATGTGTGCCGNGAACGGTAATGAATCCGTNGGTTCNCAGTTTGAGCTGAGGNATGGGGCGGGCGTTGCCGGAGTTGATCAGACTGCCGGAACTCAGAGCGAAGTTGCGCAACACGGGTTCCTCTTCCCGGCTGCCTGCATACATGGTCAGCCATTTCCATGAGGCGGATATGTAAAGCTGCTGCAGGAAAAATTGATTGTAGTCATCTTTCTGAATCTGCAGATCGATGCCTTCTTCTAATTGCCAATTATGCTTTAGCTGATGCTGTCCGTCTAAAGAGGCGCGCAGATAACCGGTGTTTTTTTCGTTGGAAAGGATTCCGTGGCGGTTGCTTGTGAGATGATAAGGGGTAAAATCTCCGCTGCCGAAGGCTCCTTCGGAGGAGATGTCCGCCCCGATTCTGTTTTGGGCGAATAACCCCACTGTGCCTGATAGTAAAATAGAGAGTAAAAAGGGTTTCATGATCATATTTATTGGGTCTTTTTGTTGAAGAACATTTGTTTTAGTCTGTCTTGGACCTTATCTAAGAATGTCCGGCGTTCCAGTTCGATCAAAGGACATTCTACGTAGTTCAGCCGATGGGTTTTGATATACACGTCAAGCATAAATTCCCCAAGTGCTCCGATTACNCGGTTNCGTTTCAGTTGCTGTGCCGCCTGGTCGAGTATCCCGAACAGCCATGTACAATAATCGTTGAACAAGGGTTCCCGCATGATGAAGATATTAAGCATGTGGGCCGAGCGGCTTTTGTAGACTTCGTCTAATGCCGGCAGATATTCGGGGCAGAGGGTGGCGATGGTTTGTCTCAGGACTGCCAGATCGTTGGCATGAACAGCTTTCATGTTGGCCTGCGAGTTTACATAATGCGAATAGGTTGTCATGAAGTAGAACTTACGGGGCGGCGATACGATAAGATCGTGTTCTTTCAGCAGTTGATCCATTTCTTCACCGGTCAGCAGATTGTCGAAATCATCCTGGTTGTTCTTGCGTCCCAACAGACGGCGGTAATGAGCCAGTCCTTTTATTTCGGCCGATACGTTTTTCCAGCCCCAATAGAGTACGGATAACTCATTGTATTGCCAGTTCCGGTCGGAAATGTTGTCGCCGGTGTTGTCTTTTGTGTATTTATCGCTGAAAATCAGACTGTTATTACCACCCCCCCCCTAAAATGAAGAGATATTCTTTGGTGTTTGGCATCCGATATTCTTTGTGGGATGCTATGAATACTTTTATTTCTTTCATAATGTGCATGAATTTATGGTTATATATTAAGTTTATGCTTTATCTTTACTAAAAAGCCCTTGATATAAAATCGCAGGAACATCAAAAACGGCCAGTTTAGCGTCTTGTTCTTTTTGTACATCCGATAACGTTCCCATTCTCCTTGCAAATTATCGGTACTGAAGCCTCCGACGCTATAAATGACAATAGGATCATTGATTTGTTTGAACTTGAATTTTGCAATCCAGGCCCTTTGTATGAAATCAACATCGCTTAAGATATGAAAATTCAGGTCAAAACCTTGCAGGTGCTCGAATACTTTGTGGCGGACGATGAACGATTGATGGCTGCTGGGCATGGTGTAGCTTATTGCGGAAATTTTTTGCACACCGCGTATCTTCTTTTTTCCATTTGGGAACAACAGATAGTTATCTCCATATACGNTGTCTGTATGTTCGTCNGNAGCATTNNGAAGGNGCTNCAANCCGTTTTCNAATAACTGGTCATCGGCACCGAGATACAGAATCCATTCGCCGGCAGCCAGCTTCCATNCTTTATTGAATGCGTCGNAAATTCCNTTGTCCGGTTCCGATATGTAGCGAAACCGCGAATCNCNTGAAGCGTATTGTTTTAGGATGTTGACCGTTTCATCCTGAGAGCCGCCGTCCATTATCAGGCATTCCCATTGCTGTATCGTTTGTGCGGCAACACTGNCCAAGGCTCTTGCAAGAAATTTTTGNGCATTGAAAGTAGCGATGATGATGCTAACAATCGGCTGTGTAGATATTTTCGAGTTGTTCATAATATTGTTCGCTGTTAAATTTTTTCTGGGCCTCTTCCGCAATTCGATTATGGTTAAAAGTGGNGCTTGTCATCATCTCCACGATTCGACGTTGTAGTTCAGGCTGGGATTTGGGCTCAAACAACAATCCGTTTACACCTTCCTGTATCAACTCTGGGATTCCTCCTATATTGGCACCCAGTACCGGTGTGCCGAGACAGAGCGCCTCGATGTTGACTAATCCGAACACTTCGTACCATTCTGATGGAACGACTAAAAACTTGGCTTTCCGTACGATTTCTTTGATTTTCTCCCATGGTTGATGTCCCAAAAAATCAATGTGAGGATATGCTTTTGTTTTGGTTTGCAGTGTTTCGAGCAAAGGACCTCCTCCGATGATTTTTAGAGGGTATGGAAGTTGTACAGCAGCTTCTATAAGCGTTGGTAATCCTTTTTCTGCCGAAAGTCTGCCGACGTAACAATAATAGTTTTCCCGTTCGTCGTAACGGGTTTGGCACCGTTCTATGTCTATGAAATTGTTAAGTGTAATGAGTTTTTCGGGAGCGATACCCCATTCCTGCATCCGGTCATTCATGAATTGGCTCGGACAGATAAAATGGTCGGTATAGGAATCCAGTTTTTTGCGATTCCATTTTTGTATCTCGAAAAATCCCAGCAGACTGCCTACGTAAGACCCTTTCATACATCGGTTTCGGAGAACATGACGGGTGTCTTGCATACAACGGGTACAATTTTCCTGCCCGTTACGTAAACAATCGTAACGGGGACAGAATAATTTGTAATCATGCAATGTCCATACGGTTCGGATGCCTTTGCTATGTGCGATTTCTGCAATGACAGGGGATAATTGAGAGTGTATGTTGTTGAGATGTATTACATCCGGTTGAAAGTCGTTGATGAGGCGCAAAAATTTCGTACGTACTTCATGTGTTCCCATGGGACGTAGGAATGCTTCAAACATCTTGGCCCCTGGTTTGAAGTTTACTTCGGAAGGAAAGTATTTTTGCCAGGGAGAGGGGAGATTCTGTGGATAATCCATGGAGAATACAGCTACTTCATGTCCATGTTTTTCCAGCAGATGCTGTAGGCTGATGGTGTAGATGCAATCTCCGCCTCGATGATAGTAGAATTTATTGGCAAGTAATATTTTCATGTTATATGGTTTCTTTTAAGAATTGTGTCGATTTTGTACGGAATTATAAATGTGCTGGAGTCTTTGTGCGATAGATACCTCGTCGTGCCTCCGGTGGGATATTTCAATTTCGTTTTGGGAGAGTTGCTCCAGCATTGCCTGGTCATTGTGTACATTCATGAGGTAAAATGCCAGAGTGTGATATTCATTATAGGGATAGAAGATGCCCGATTTTCCCTCTTCGACCAATTGAGGTATCCCGCCGACGAATGTTGTAATTACGGGACAGCCGATGAGTTGGGCTTCGCATAGAGAATTGGGGGAGTTGTCGATGATGGCCGCATGTACATATACTTCCGCCCGGATTAATTCCTGTACGATAGTCTCTGCATCGATGAATCCGAGCAGTTCGATATTGACATCCTGATGTGAAATACCTGTAATGCTTTCAAAGAGGCGGAACGTATTGATATCACCGGCTACACGCCAGCGGAAATCAAAGCCTTGTGATTTGAGGAAACGAGCGGTTTGTAGGATAATACCGTTTCCTTTCAGTGCACTGGCACTNCTGATGCTAACGATCTGCATTGTTTTAGAGGGTTGGAATTGCCATCGCTTGGGGCTGTCTTTGATTACCTTTCGAATGGCTTCCGGGCAATGAAAATATTGCGCCTGCGGACTGTAATACCGTACAATATTGGCATCCCATTCCGTTCTGCCCATGAAGTAATGGTTCAGGCGCATAATTTCCCGCTCCATTTCATCATAGATGCGCAGTTTACTGTAACGGAATTTGAAATGTAGTATTTGTAGCGGGTTGTAGTGATGCAGTTTGTAATAATCCCGTACTCTCAAGGCCTGCATTTCCGATGCATTGTATATATTCAGGAATCCCTGCATGTGGATGATGACGGGAATCTCCGGAACTTCTTGTTGTAGGTAGGCGTAGNCATATTCCGACCCGAAGCAATGAATGAGGTCGGGGTGGAAATCCCGAACGACCTGCTTCAAGGTCGGTTTTAGCAATGTCCATTTATGGCGTGGNGATAATTTAAGCCGCAGTNGGTCCATGAATGAACGTTCCGTTTGTATCGGATAGTAAGTCACCNCGTCACGTTCGATTTTAAACGGGGCGGAACCGTATTCAAAGGTGATTCCCAATTCTATATCAGGACAATGTTGTGTGATGATCTCCTGTAAGGCGCCGATCCAGCTGCCGGAGGTTCTTTCTTCAAATTTTGCGGGGTTGACGGAGAGCCAGAGAACTTTCATGATGAAACGTTTTTGAAGATGGAAAATAATTAACAGGGTCTCATGGATAATATTCAGAATGGAAGTTTCTTCTTCAACATTGTTGTGAACAGGGTCCGTTCTTTGTCATTGAGTTCNTNTANAATAAATAAGGGGNATNTAGNANATGNNAAAGCANGATNTCGGCNGTTATCATAGAAGNTCCAGTTTTCTGTATGGCCCTGATAGTAGTACAATGGCAGCAGGATAGAAAGACTGGAGACCAGAACGAGACTGCCGATCACTTCTCGGAAATAGGCTTTCAGTGGCAGGTCGATAAGTGTGCGCATATAGATGATACGGACGAGCGAGCATACTCCGTTCAGGGACACCCACACNATAAGTGCCGTAACAAGCGGGTAACCCTGGGCGAGCAGATGCCATGAAATCGGAATATTGAGGANTTTGATTCCTGCCATGAGGAGCTGATGGGTCATTAGCCGGCCGGTGGCATGAACGGCTTGCCATAAAGGGGTAGAGAATGAATCGAAGAGCATATACCCGATTACGAGGCGGATAAAGATACTCGTGGAAGGCGGTACCGTTCCCAACCAGATCTGTAAAATGAAGTCGATATACATGAGAAGGGGAAAGGCCGCGGCAAAAAGCAGGAAATAGGAGAGTTTTGAGGTCGAGAAAATCAGTTTTATGAAGTAATCACGATCTCCTTCGGCATAAGATTTGATGATTTGAGGGTTAAAGGACTGCGTGAAACTGGAGAGGAAATTATTGAGATGGGCGTTGACCTGATTGGCAATGCCCATGGCAGCATTGGCAACGACACCGCCGAAAANATTAAATAGAATGTTGTTGACCTGATTGACTGCGATATCAATTGCGTTGACCACGACGCTCCAGCCGGAATAGGAGAGCAGTTGGCCGAGCATGGATTTATTCCAGAAGAAGCGGTAATGGGTTTCCGGGAAATGTTTGAGACANTAAAGAACGTACCACAATCCGACAATCAGGGCGACCAGGGCAACGAGTGCGGCGTAGAGGATCAACTTGTCGCAGTCGACGATGAGCAGACAGTAGACAATGCCTAATTTCAGGATGACCTCGATGATACTCGTCAGTGCATAGAAATCCATCCGTTCGTGGGCGATGACACTGGAATTGTAAGGGGTTTTGAGAATTTCTATGACAAAGCAGAGGATGGAAAACTGAAAAACCCAGTTGGCGGCAGGAAGTCTGTCGGGCGCAATGTTCAGTTTTGNNNTTAAGAACCAGATGCCTCCGGCCTCTAAAAGAATAAAAAGAATGCCGGCCAGAATCGCATTCATGTTCAGGCTCATTGCAAATGTGCGGCTCAGTTGTGCCATGTCCTGTTTGCCAAGTTCGTAGGCAAGGTAGCGGTAGGTGGCATTGGTAAGGGCGTTTTTAAAAAACATGAGAAAGACAACGATACTCCCGACGATATTGTAAATGCCGAAGTCCTCAATACCTAATGTATTGAGGATGACGCGTGATGTATAGAGCCCGATACCCACGACCAATAACATCCGGAAAAACATGAATAAAGTATTCCTGGCGATGCGTTTACTTTTTTCTTTTTCGTTGCTCATGTCGGTTATAGTGTTGGAGCATTATATTTTGTCGNGGCGGAGACGTTTGATTTCATCAATGCTGAGTCTGTGTTTCAGGTCAACGAAATAGTGATAGTGCCGTGTGATACGTTTCTCGACAGGAGGCAATTGCATATAGTCTCCATACATCTGTCGCAGGATNTTGTCATATCCGACTGGAATGTTGATCTCAAAATCCTCAAAAGGAACAGCTANTGTGTCTGCGAACCATGCTTTAGGGAAGATTTCACACTTCAAAGGATACGTACAGTTGATTTCAACAAGATTTTCGCCCCTTACCTTTTTTGTTTCCTCTATGATTTCCTCATATTTTTGCAGGTAATGAGCTTTGCGGAAGCGTCGCCAGCAAAGANCGAGGCACAGGTTNTTANGTTCCCGGATATCACCCTGTGACAANAGCAGACTAACCTCTTGCCANTCGTGTTTTCGCATGCTGCAGTCATAGAGATAGGAGGAATGTTTGGCGATTTCGTGAAGGCGGGCGGTGGCTTCATAATCATCGCCGGCCTCATCTAAGGTAAATATATCGACAAATACGCCGAAGACGCATTCTTTTTTCTTTTCTTCCCAAATGGTAGAGCCTGTATGAGCGAATTTAGCGAAAGGCAAATGGTAGCCCGGATTCCGGAAGTCCAGCAATTCGTATCCGGGCAAGGGGAGATGATCCCGAAGGGACATCAGTTTTTCATAATCTGCCCGGGGCATAGCCACGTCGATATCGTCGTCCCACGGAATTATGCCGTGATGACGGACTGCCCCTATCAAAGTGCCGGAATAGGCAAAGTAGGTAAGATGATATTGATTGCAGATTCGGATAAAATCCTTCATCGTCTGCAATAACAAGGCTTTATATTCTGTCAGATCGTATTTCATTGGCTGTTTATAAATGTTTCGTAGGGAATGATAACGTTGCCTGCAGGGGTGATCCACATATACATGAATTGGTTGAAAACCTTATAGGCATAGTAGATCGTCAGTATCGTGAAGAAAGGTATTCTCAGCCACCATCGGAGCTTACACATGATGTTGGGGAGCACGATGATGACCAACATGGTGAAATACATCAGCAGACGTGCCCACATAAGGTTGTCATTGAAGATATTGTTGAGGATGACACCGGTACAGAATATCTTGGTATAAAGAGATTTCCGTTCTTCATCATTACAGAACAGAATGATAAGGCATGCCAAGATGGTGAAAGGGATCAGCATCCAGTTGAACATCGATGTGACGGTTACTTCTCCGAAACTGACGGTGCCGTAGGAGGCATATTTGTCGATGAAATGGAATCCCGGACCGATGAGACTGAATAATTGGAAAAAAATATCGGCTACNGAGAAGTAATTCTGTACNCCCATAAAATAGGAGCCGCAGATAAGCAGAAGCCAGGTGATTTTGCTGAAATTGANCCCGCGCCAGCAGAGGAANAGGACGGGTAAGGAAATCAATACAGTGGCATGTATGGAGGCTGCGATGATATATAAAATGCCGGCAATGAACAGATCGTTCGTCTGGGTATGTCCGGGTTCTNAGTTTTTTTCGNCTTTTGCATNGTCGCCGGTTTCCTGACTTTCTGCAGAATCCGCAGTGGGATTGTCAGTGCGTCGGTTTTCTGTGATGAACCGGTTGAAGTAATGCAGGGCGATAAAATAAAAACTTAACGCCATACACTGGCGAATGATATTCATATACTGATGAAAGAAAGATTCGGCAGTTCCGATGATGACGAAAATAAAAAGGCCGATCATGGGATATTTGCAGTCTTTCCGGATCANAAAAAANAGTCCGTACAAATATATAGCGGTGACGACAAGATTAAAAGGTGCGTAAGTACTGAAAAATATATGCAGGATATTAACCACGATATCGAAACCGAANTCGGTTTCACCGCCGCCGAATCCCATTTCGGGATGGAGAAAGAAATCCATGTAGTGGGGNGTATCCGTACCGACCGTATAATTTCTTATACCGATGAANAGAAATACGGCGATGGCGCAAATATAAAATATATATTTTTGCGCCCGTCGGAAAATGGAGGCGGCGATTGCCCCCACCGTAACGAATGTGTAGATAAAAAGATAAGGGATAATTATATCCATTATGCTTGTCTGTTATTCTTCTGTAACGGTTGTTTGTATTTTCTTACCCTTTGCCTCTCTGATTAGCGAAAGGGCCTCCCGATACCATCTGCTTCCCCATAGTATCCAGCCGGCGGAAATCAGGAAACCGAGCATAAACCAAAGGATGACAACCATTTTCTTCGAACCGCTTGGCTCGATTGGGAAAGTNGGAGGGGTCAGCATGGCATAAGACGGTTTTCGTTCAATGAGCGATTGCTCGGAAAGATAGCGTTGGGAAGAAACCTGTTGTAATGCCTGATATGCCAGTCTCATTTCGGATTCCAGTCTGTTTTTTTCGACATTGATGATTTCATTGTTGGCGCTTCGGTTGCGGCTTACATAATCGGCATATCGCCGTTGGTGGGTTTCATATTCCTGGCGACGCTGTTGTTCCAGGGCCTGAAGATCGGTCAGCTCGGCGCGGGCTTTGGTTGTTTTATAATCGTAGATGGATTGTTGCAGTTGAGTGATGATAGCATCCGTCATCATCAGTGTTGCCATCGGATCCTGGAAAGAGGCTTTGATGGTAATGACTCCGGTTTTGGCGTTTTGTGATACGGAGATGCTTTTGGAGATCGCTGTCAGCATTTCTCCGGTTTTTCTGTCGATGAAAAGCAGGCGGCTGTCGCTGTCGTCATCGGAAGTGCCGCTGCCGTTCGGTATGTCTCTTTTTTTGCGGAAGGTATCGGCAATTTTGGCAGGAAAGCCTATGACTTTGATATACCAAGGAGTGTATTCCGTTTTTAAATAATCGCGGAAAGTAACAAGTGCCGTATCCTGAAGTGTACGTACTTTGACGTTACTTAAATTCAGCAGGAAAGGAGTGGAGGCCGAAATATCCGGAAACATCGACGGGTCGATGGCATCCTGTGATTCCATGCCGTTCATGCTGACACCCATCATCGAAGCGATGGAGGCCAGACCGGTGGTGCTGGTCTGCTCGGGAACGATACTGCTGTCTACCTGATATTTGGCCGGCATGGTCAGAGCAATGATTATGCCGAATACGGTGGTGCTTCCGCACCACCAGAGAAGGCATTTACGATGTTTCCAAAGCTCTTTGACAGCTTGTTTTATATCGAATTTTTGCTGAAAATCTTTCATGAGTACTTATTTAATGATATTGGCGATTGTTGCAACCATGGTGGCAAGAGATGCGGAGGCTGTAGCGACAGACATGGTCTGTTGTACATTCCAGGACTTGGCTCCCTTGAGCGGTACGATGATTTCACAACCCGGTTCGACCACCGAGCGTTTATTTAGTTTAGCACGCTTTACCTGTCCGTTCATACAAACGATATAGGCCTTTCTTTTCTTGGCGTCGTTGCCGAATCCACCGGCCTGGTCGATATAGTATTTGACCTTTTTCCCATCTATATAGGAGACGACGTTGGGGTACATGACCGCACCGGAGATTTTTACGGTATTGGTAAACTCAGGAATCTCGATGATGTCTCCGTCACGAAGCACGAGGTCAGCGTCCGAACCGGGCGCGTCCAATGCTTTTTGCAGGTCGATACCGACGGTATAAGTAGCACTGATATCCAATAGTTTTGTAGAGATGGAGTCTTTGGAGGTTTCTGCCATTTTCTTGGCGCTTTCCTGTCTCATCCGCTCTTCTTCGTTCATTTTGCGGATCAGTCGGGCTCCTTTGACATAGGCATGCGAGGTCGGGCCGCCGGCTTTTTCAATGATGTCCGATATACGCTCTGTTTTGTGTGTCAGAGCATAATCTCCGGGGAAGAGGATTTCTCCTTGGATGGAGATGTTCTGTTGTTTCTGATAGGATGGAGATTGACGGACGTAGATTTCATCATAAGGTTTGAGGATGAACCCGTTTTCCCCGTCGATGACGAATCCGTCTTTCAAAGNGAAGCNATAGNNTTCGCTNATGNTATNGGATTCTTTTTNACTNTTGGCATCTTTGATTNGTCGGNCTACGNNGACGCGGGAGGTGGAGGCCGATTCCAGCAGGCCGCCGGCCTGAATGATCAGGTCTTCGAGAGTCATATTTTCCGCATAGACATATTCTCCCGGTCTGGCGATTTCTCCGTGGATGGTCAGTGTTCCCATATCCTTCAGATCATGGATGCTGGGGATGTAGAGAATATCATTCTTCTGCAGTGCTACATCTGCACTGCTTCCTTTTATAATTCCTGCGATGTCGACCGAAAGAACGGATCGGGTGAGGTCATCGTTTTCGCGTTGTAACACGGCCCGGTTTAAGAACGCATCGCCCATGACACCGTCGGCAGCCTCAATCAATTGTTTAACGGTTTGGATTTTGCCTAACTGGTACAGTCCGGGGCGGTAAACGGAACCCTTGATTTCCAGTTTGTTAGCATAGCGGTCCAAAACCGATTCCACTTCGATGGCGTCCCCGTCCTGGGTCCGGAAAGAAGAAAAATTCTGGGTGTCGACTGTGCATACTTCATTTTCATTGCCATTCTGGCGAATGATTCTGATATTTTTCGTATAGGCATTGTTGCTAAGTCCGCCGCTGTATTGGAAAAGATTTTCCAAGGTCTCCCCGTTCTTCATTTCATAGAACATAGGGCGCTTTACGTTGCCGGTCACTTCGACCAATTGGTCATAAACGGGGACGATAATGACGTCGCCTTCCATCAACTGCAGATCGTCGGCCAGCTGTCCTTTCATGATGAACTCGTAGAGGTCGAGGGTGGCGTAGGATTTTCCGTTTCTTACCAATTCGATTTTCCGGAGGCTACCGATATCTCCGACGCCGCCGGCTCTGTAGATAGCATGAAAGACGGTAGCGAATGAAGACAGCGTATAGGTGCCCGGCTGGAGAACTTCACCCATGACATTTACCTGAATGGTGCGGCTTTGTCCAAGGCTGAGCTGCATGTGGTTGTCTGAGGTCTCATCGTCCAGGCCGGAATATATCTTGGCCAGCTCTTTCTGCAGATATTGTCGGGCTTCGGCAATGGTTTTACCTGTCAGATAGACAACTCCCAGAGATTCGATACTGATAGTGCCGTCAGGGGAGATTTCTTCCCGGATGGAGGTTTCATTGTCGCCCCAGATGTCGATAATGATTTCGTCGCCGGCTCCCAATCGGTAATTTTTAGGGGTTGCGATATTGGTGCTGGGTTCAAACGTAAGATTTGCGGAGTTGAAAATATTACGGCCGAAGATTTCTTTTTCCGGCTCCATATTTTCGTTCATGCCGAAAGGATATTCCGGATAGAACATATTCAATTCTTCATCGATGAGCGCTCCCTGTCT
>WFLX010009186.1_pt1 | contig 24743 bp, 21 predicted proteins | sample 4967041 | NCBI WGS metagenome assembly WFLX01 (sample SAMN12857096, study PRJNA449069) | gut metagenome | isolation source: stool from male and female vole | host: Microtus ochrogaster | place: USA:Florida | collected 2017
GTGGGCTTCGTGCTGTTTATGCCGGTGCTGGTGGCTTTCTGCATAGCCACGTCGCTGTTCGGCGGCTTTGCGGTGGCGCTGTTCACGGATATCATCACAGTGTCGCGCTATGTGTATGGCCTGCAGGCGCTGTTTCAGGAATGGTACGTGTGGTACGGCTTCATAAAGTCGCTCTTCTTTGCCTTTGTGATCGCGTCGGTGTCGAGCTATTTCGGCTACTACGTGAAAGGCGGCGCGCTNGAAGTGGGCAAGGCGAGCACCAATGCTGTGGTGTCGAGCAGCATATTGATTCTTCTCTTAGATGTAGTTCTCACCAAACTTCTGCTGCAATGATCGAAGTAAAGAATGTGACNAAGTCGTTTGACGGCAAGACNATACTCCACGATGTGACAGCCACTTTCGAGACCGGGAAGACGAATNTGATTATCGGTCAGAGCGGCTCGGGCAAGACTGTGCTGATGAAGTCGATAGTAGGNCTTGTGAGGCCCGAGGTGGGNGAGATNCTCTACGACGGGCGCGACCTGCTGAAGATGGATGTGGAGCAGACCAAGAAGCTGAGAGAGGAGATAGGTATGCTCTTCCAGGGNTCGGCGCTGTTTGACTCGGAGACNGTGCTCGGNAACGTGATGTTTCCGCTGATGATGTTTACGTCGATGAGTCAGGCGGAGATGAGGGACAGGGCGCAGTTCTGTCTGGAGCGNGTGAACCTCAAAGGNGCNGATGCGAAGTATCCGTCGGAGATATCGGGCGGNATGCAGAAGCGTGTGGCGATAGCGAGAGCTATCGCGCTCAACCCNAAGTATCTGTTTTGCGACGAGCCCAACTCCGGTCTCGACCCGAAGACTTCGATACTCATCGACGAGCTACTGAGCGACATCACGCATGAGTATAACATGACCACCATCATCAACACTCACGATATGAACTCCGTGCTTGGTATCGGCGAGAANATCGTGTTTATCAACAAAGGTTACCACGAGTGGGTNGGNAATAAGGANGAGATATACCGCACGAGCAATGAGGCTCTGAATGAGTTTGTGTTTGCTACGGATCTATTCCAGAAGGTGAAGGAGTATATCATTCATAATGCACACAAGGAGTGATGAGTTATGAGTGAAGAGTGATAAGTGAGGGAGGGTGAGGTGAAGACCTTGCTCTCCTTTTTATTTGGTGTCGGGGAGGAGGGCTACGGAGTCGGCGGAGAGGGAGAGGTCGAGCTCGCGGTATTTCTGGAGTATCTGTTTGTAGCGTCGGGCGTTGGCGGGATTGAGCCGGGCGGTATCGAGCACGGCNATGAGCACGCGGGCATTGGACTGCACGGCGTGGAGGGTGGTGTCGCTCATGAAGTTGATGAGGTCGTTGACGGAGGCTGAGGGGTCGTTCTCGAATGCTGCGCGGGCTATGCGTGCACGCACGTAGGAGTAGCCGTCGTCAAGGAGCGTAATCATGTGCTTATATTCGTTTTGGGTGAGGGAGGTNTCGGTGAGGGCGTTGTCGACTATCTCGTCGGCCTTGCGGGTATCGTAGGAGTCGGTGCAGGCGGCTGATGCGGCAAGCAGCAGAAGAGANGCAGGGAGAATAAGCAGTGACTTCATATCGTAAGCAAATATATAAGAGATTGTATGTGTGCAACAAACGGAGTCCGGCGTGAGAGATACCGGGCTCCGTTGTTACAACGTGTGGAATGGTCCGTTGGTTTGGACCGGNAGGGGTTATTCTTCGCTGTTCTTCTCGGCGTATTCCTTGAGGAGTTTTTCCTGAACGTCGGAGGGAACGAGCTCGTAGCCTGAGAACTTCATGGTGAACGATGAGCGTCCGCCGGTGATGGAGCTGAGGGCTGTGGAGTAGCTGGCCATCTCCTTGAGGGGCACCTTGGCGAGAATCTTCTCGAAGCCGTTTTCGCTCTCCATGCCCATGATTATGGCGCGGCGTCCCTGGAGGTCGCTCATCACGTCGCCCATCACATCGCCGGGCACCATTACCTCTACATCGTAGACGGGCTCGAGAATCTTCGGACCGGCATTGCGGAAGGCTTCGCTGAAGGCGTTGCGTCCGGCGAGGCGGAAGGAGATTTCGTTGGAGTCAACGGGGTGCATCTTACCGTCGTAGATGCACACGCGGACGTCGCGGGCATAAGATCCGGTGAGGGGACCCTGCTCCATGCGGTCCATGAGGCCCTTGACGATGGCGGGAACGAAGCGGGTGTCGATGGCACCGCCCACTATGCAGTTGCACACCACGAGTTTGCCGCCCCATTCGAGGGGTATCTCCTGAGTGTCGCGGACGTTCATCTTGAACTCCTGGTTGCCGAAACGNTATGTGTCGGGAGCGGGCATGCCTTCGGTGTAGGGCTCGATGATGAGGTGAACTTCGCCAAACTGCCCTGCTCCGCCCGACTGCTTCTTGTGGCGGTAGTCGGCGCGTGCGGCCTTGGTGATGGTCTCGCGATAGGGTATGCGGGGTTCCTCGAAGATGATGGGGAGCTTATCGTTGTTCTCCACGCGCCATTTGAGGGTGCGGAGGTGGAATTCGCCCTGGCCTGAGAGGATGGTCTGCTTGAGTTCCTTTGACATCTCAACCTCCCATGTGGGATCTTCCTCGTGCATGCGGGTGAGGATGGCGCTGAGTTTCTCGGCATCGGCCTCGGTGACAGGACGGATGGCACGCTGGAACTTGGGAGCGGGATATTTGATGAAGTCAAATGCGTAGTCGCAGCCCTTGGCGTCGAGAGTNTTGCCGGTGCGCACGTCCTTGAGCTTGACGGTAGCGCCTATGTCGCCGGCGCAGAGCTTGTCGACCGGGGTCTTTATCTGGCCGCAAACACAGAACACCTGGGCGATACGCTCCTTGCTGCCACGGCTCACGTTGTCGAGGTCAACACCCGGAGTGAGGGTGCCGGACATTACCTTGAAGTAGCTCACCTCGCCGATGTGGGGCTCTACGGTGGTCTTGAACATGTAGAGGCTGAGGGGGCCGTTGCTGTCGGGCTTCACTTCCTCGCCGGCGGTGTTTTTGGGCGCGGGCATATCGTTGACGAAGGGCACCACGTTGCCGAGGAATTCCATCATGCGGCGCACACCCATGTCTTTGAGAGCGCTGACGCAGAATACGGGGAACACTGAACGGTCTACCAGACCTTTGCGGATGCCTTCGCGCATTTCGTCTTCGGTGAGGTGGCCCTGCTCGAAGAATTTCTCCATTAGGGTCTCGTCGTTTTCGGCGGCTGCCTCAACGAGCTGCTGGTGAAGCTCATGGGCTTTCTCCATCTCGTCGGCAGGGATATCCTCAATCACGGGCACACCACCTTCGGGGCCCCAGGAATATTTCTTCATGAGGAGCACGTCGATCATGGCGTTGAAGCCGGGGCCGGCGTTGAGAGGATACTGTATGGTGACGATCTTGTTGCCGAANACCTCGCGCATCTGCTCGATGACGTTTTCGTAGTCGGCTTTCTCACCGTCGAGCTGGTTGAGGGCGAAGATAACGGGCTTCTTGAGAGAAGCGCATGTGCGGAAGATGTTTTGGGTGCCAACCTCCACGCCATACTGGGCGTCGACGAGAATCACGCCGGTGTCGGTGACATTGAGGGCTGTGATGGCATTGCCTACGAAGTCGTCGGCTCCCGGGCAGTCGATTACGTTGAGCTTCTTGCCAAGGAATTCGGCATAGAATATGGTGGAGAAAACCGAGTAGCCATACTCTTTTTCTACGGGGAAATAGTCGCTGACGGTATTTTTGGCCTCGACAGTGCCGCGGCGTTTTATAACTCCACACTCATAGAGCATAGCCTCCGCGAGTGTGGTTTTACCCGATCCCTTGCTACCGAGCAAGGCGATGTTTTTGATTTCGTTGGTCTGGTAAACCTTCATGTTATTAGACGTTTATGTTCGTAATTCACGTTGATTGCGCCAACCGCCGGAGCTCTCCGGGCGATTTGCGGCTGCAATATAGCAAATATTTTTGCGATAAGCATGATTTCGGAATATGTTGCACAACATATTTCGCTTTTCTGCTCTTTTTTTCGCGCTATTCGGGTGTTTGGCATTATCTTTGCATTTCATTTGGTGAGGAAGGCGGTGTGGTGCTCTCTCTCTAATCTTTTATCCGCGCCTCATGAAACTATATGACTATGAATAATGGAAACTCCAAGGTAGTGACCTTCGGTCCTATCGATATCGACCCATCGCGCGAAGAGAGTCTTTTCAGACCCGACGCGCTGCCTATATTGCCCACACGCGACCTGGTGCTGTTTCCCGGGGTAACATTCCCGATAAGACTCGGAAGAGAGTCGACTATCGCCACGGCCAAGTTTGCCGANCACCATGGNNTNGCTATCGGTGTGCTCTGCCAGGAAAATCCTGCGACGGAGGCGCCGCAGCTCACAGACATGATGACCTATGGCGTAGTGGCCGACATAATAAGGATATTCGAGCTGCCGGATGCGCCTGTGACGGCTATCGTACGCGCGCGCGATAAATTTAAGGTGCTCGGGCCCGGTGAGCCTGTGCCCGGAGTGTCGTTTACGGCCGACGTGAAGACTATCCATGAGCCGGTGCCGAGNAAGTCGGACAAGGAGATGATAGCCTTGGCTGCCTCGGTGAAGGAGGCTGCCCTCAGCATACTGAAAAAGACTACTGACGCACCCACCGAGCTGTCAATCAACATAGAGGGTCTGACGGATCCGGTGATGACAGTGAACCTCATAGCTACCCACACTCCCCTTCCGCCNATGTTTAAGCAGGAGCTTCTGGAGGCTCCGCGGCCTAAAGAGCGTGCGTTCAAGCTCCTCACGGAGCTGGCGCGCAACGAGCAGATGGTGGATATAAGCCGGGAGATTCATGAGCGCACCCACAAGATGATGTCGGAGCAGCAGCGCAATGTGTATCTTCAGAACCAGATGGACGCCATAAGGCAGGAGCTTTACGGCGACGACGGACCCGATGCCGATGTGCGCAAGCTTAAGGAGAAGGCTGCCGCACTCCCCTTGCCCGACGATGTGAGACAGCTTTTTGACCGCGAATGTGCGAAATTGTCACGTCTGGCTCCGCAGAGCCCCGACTACTCGGTGCTACAGTCGTATCTCGAACTGCTCACTGACTTGCCGTGGGGTAAGGAGGATCCTCTGTCCACCGACATTCATGCNGCCGAGGAGGTGCTCGAAGCNGACCACTACGGCCTGGAAAAGGTGAAGGAGCGCATACTGGAGCAGATAGCCCTGCTTATCAACGCTCCCGACGGTCATGCGCCGATACTCTGCCTCGTGGGGGCTCCGGGTGTGGGCAAGACCTCGCTCGGACAGTCGATAGCGAGAGCGCTGGGTAGGAAATACCGACGCGTGGCTCTCGGTGGTCTGCATGATGAGGCTGAGATNCGCGGCCACCGCCGCACATACATAGGCGCGATGCCTGGACGAATCATCGACGCATTGCGCAGGAGCGGTTCGGCCAATCCGGTGATGCTGCTCGACGAAATAGATAAACTCGGGAGCGACTACAAGGGCGACCCGTCGGCTGCGCTGCTCGAAGTACTCGACCCGGAGCAGAATTGCAGATTTCACGACAATTACGTGGATGTGGATTTCGACCTTTCGAAGGTGCTTTTCATCGCCACGGCCAATACTCTCTCTACGGTGCCCGCTCCCCTGCTCGACCGCATGGAGATCATAGACATATCAGGCTATCTGCCTGAGGAAAAGATAGAGATAGCGCGACGCCACCTGCTGCCGCGCATAATCAAGGAGGCGGGAATGACCGCTGAAGAGGTCAACATACCGGATGANACCATCGAAGCNCTGATAGANACCTANACNTCCGAGAGCGGTGTGCGTCAGCTTGAGAAGAAGCTCGCCTCGATTGTGCGCAAACTCGTGCTCGCCAAGGTGAGCGGCAAACCGCGCGAAGGGAAAGTGGCTCCCGAGGAGCTCAATGAGCTGCTTGGCCCCGCACCTTATATAAAGGACCGCTACGAGGGTAATGAATATCCCGGAGTGGTGACCGGCCTCGCATGGACTGCCGCGGGTGGCTGCGTGCTGAGCGTGGAGTCGTCGCTTTCGGCCGGCAAGGGTGAGAAGCTCGCCCTGACAGGCAATCTCGGCGACGTGATGAAGGAGTCGGCTACGATAGCGCTGCAATATGTGAGAGCCAACGCCGAGGCGCTTGGCATTCCGGCCGAGGCGTTCGAGAACCGCACGCTGCATATCCATGTGCCCGAAGGGGCGATACCGAAGGATGGGCCGTCGGCGGGTATCACCATGGCCACTTCGATAGTGTCGGCATTCACCCGGCGCAAGGTGAGGGAGCGTATAGCCATGACCGGTGAGCTTACGCTGCGCGGCAAGGTGCTCCCTATCGGCGGGGTGAAAGAGAAAATACTGGCGGCCAAGCGCGCGGGAATCACCGATGTGATTCTTCCGGAGGCCAACCGCAAGGATGTGGAAGATATACCCGCGAAGTATCTCGAAGGGCTGACGGTGCACTATGTGGGCGACATCGCTCAGGTGATAGACCTGGCTCTCCTCCCGCNGACTGAATAAAACGANAATCATAACAAAATATAATACTCAAAAAACTGCCCCTATGACAAAAATCGGATCGGTAATGACCCCCGTGGGCCGCAAGGCACTGCTGCTCGGCAGCGGCGAACTCGGCAAGGAAGTGGCTATCGAGCTTCAGCGCTATGGCGTGGAGGTAATCGCATGCGACAAATATCCCAACGCACCGGCGATGCAGGTGGCTCACCGGAGCTATGTGTTCAATATGCTTGACGGCGAAGAGCTGCGACGCGTGATAGAACTGGAACGGCCCGACCATATAATCCCCGAAGTGGAGGCTATNGCTACNCCNGTGCTCAAGGAACTTGAAGCTGAAGGATATAATGTGACCCCCACCGCTACAGCCGCATGGCTCACCATGAATCGCGAGGGAATTCGCCGTCTGGCCGCAGAGCAGCTCGGACTGCCTACGTCGCCCTATCGGTTTGCTTCGGACTTCGAGGAATTCCGCAAGGCGGTGGAGGAAATCGGTATCCCTTGTGTGGTGAAGCCGATCATGAGCTCGTCGGGCCACGGCCAGAGCGTGATAAAGAAGCCCGAAGACATAGAGCGCAGCTGGAAGATAGCCCAGGAGGGTGGTCGCGCCGGTGCAGGAAGAGTGATAGTGGAAGGTTTCGTGGATTTCGACTACGAGATAACCCTGCTCACTGTGCGCAGCTGCTCGGGCACATGCTTCTGCGAGCCGGTAGGCCACATACAGGTCGACGGTGACTACCGCTACTCATGGCAGCCGCAGCCGATGTCGGCTGAGGCTATTGCCAAGGCTCAGGAGATAGCCCGCAAGGTGACCGACGCTCTGGGAGGCTACGGAATATTTGGCGTGGAGCTCTTCATAAAGGGCGACGATGTGATATTCAGCGAAGTGTCGCCCCGCCCGCATGACACCGGCATGGTGACCATGATTTCGCANGACCTGAGCGAATTTGGCCTTCACGCGCGTGCGCTGCTCGGNCTGCCTGTGCCNGCTATNCGTTTCTATGGCCCGTCGGCATCGCGCGCAGTGGTTGTGGAGGGTGATACCGACAAGATAGAGATGGACAATCTTGACGAAGTGTTGGCCGAGCCTGGTGTGCAGATGCGCATATTCGGCAAGCCTGAGGTGAAGGGTCATCGCCGCATGGGTGTGATTCTCGCCACTGCCGACACTCTCGAGGAGGCTCGCGCGAAAGCTGACCGCGCCTACTCGAAGCTGAAAGTAAATGTANTGCCCAGATAAACCGGCTCATTCATAGAACTATAGCCCTGAGAGGTGAAAAAATATCACTTTTCAGGGCTATATTTTGTAACCTTTTCGCCTATCGGAGAGTCTGCCTTGTGTAATCGAAATAAAAGATAAGTATGAAAAGAAAACTTCTCACNGCCATATTGGCACTCATTATTTCGGCCGGGAGTCTGGCAGCCGAAAATCTCGACGGAGTGTTTGACCGATTTCGCGACAGCCACAATGCGGAATATATAAAAGTGCCATCGTTACTGATGAAATGTGCTTCAGTCATGGGCGAAAAGGTAGATTTCGACGAGTTGGGGCTGAAAGGCTCTATGTCGGGATGCAGAGTGCTCGATATGTCGAACTGCTCCCGAAAAGTCAGGGAGGCATTCAGAGACGCTGTGCTCGGATGTGACAGTTCCGATATGGAAGAGCTTCTGAGAGTGAGCGGAGAGGGAAAGACCCGAATCTGGGTGAAGCACAATGGTGATAAAATAAAGAAGCTCTATATATTCACCTGCGATTCGGCGGGAGAGAGTGTGCTGGTGGAAATCAGCGGCAAATTCAAAATGTCGGACNCTGCTTTAAGCGATTGAGGTGACACGCTCCCAATTCACTATCGCCATGCGCGCTATGGGCCCGCGGATGTATGCGGCGGCACTGAGTGTGTGCCGCAGCGAAGCCGATGCGGCCGACGCAGTGCAAGAGGCCATGTGCAGGCTGTGGAAACATCAGGAGTGGTATGACACGGCGGGAAGCAGAGAGGCTTATGCTGTGAAGACTGCGACCAACTGCGCTCTGACCATGGCTGCACGCCGGCACTTGGCATCGGAGCTACGCGATAGTGACAGCATAGACGAGAAATCGCAGCGCGATGTGGAGGCTCGCGACAGACTCAGCCATGTGATGCGCGTAATCGCTTCACTCCCCGAAAAGCAGCGGCTGGTCATTACAATGCGCGATGTGGAGGGGATGGAGATGGAGGAGATCGCCTCGCAGCTGGAGATAACCGAAGGGAATGTGAAGGTGCTCCTGAGTAGGGCACGCAAAAGCGTAAGACAATATTTCAGCCATAACTTATGAACGATATAAACCACCTTATAGAAAAATATTACGACGGCTCTACCTCGCTCGAAGAGGAGAAGAGGTTGAAGGAATATTTCAGCNAACATCCTCAGGAAGAGGATGGGATGATATTCACTGCGCTCGGTGAATGTCCTGACTTCGGCGCGATGGCNGAGAAGGCCTCAGCGAAGGAGAGAGAGAAGAAAGAGGATTCCTCACGCTTTTTGCGTCCGACTTTCAGGAGGTGGTGGGCCGCTGCCTCGATTGCGTTGCTTTTAGGAGTTGGAATCTCACTGACGCTCGGTCATCACTCCCCTGTCGCTCAGGCCACTGAGCCTGAGGCGGAAATCTCTTTGGCCGAGGCCACGGAGCATACCCGCAAGGCATTGACGCTGTTTGCCAACGCTGTCAACCGCAGCCGTGAGAGTGTGAGCCGTGTGGAGCGAACAGTTAATGAAATGGATGATTAACGAAATAAGGATATGAAGAAGGCGATAATAGCTCTGATGATGGCGATAGTGGCTTTTGCCGCATCGGCTCAGGGAAAGTTTTTTGATGAATGTGAGAATATAGAGGGAGTGACCACCGTGTATATCAGCAAAGCGATGATGAAGATGGTTTCCGGCTCTATTGACAATGTGAACAGCTCGATTGACCTCTCGGGAATGTCGCGAAAGATAGACTCTCTNGTGATAATCAGNGCCGAGACCTCCTCGGCAGCCCGAAAAGTGGAGGCTCTGGCAGGCAACAGCTTCTCGACCGACAAGGGCTACGAGATATTGATGAAAGTGACCGACAATGACACCCGGCTCCGCATCATGTATAGGAGCCTCGGCAACTCGATGAATGAATATGTGATGATAGCGCGCGAGGAAGGAGAAGTGTCCTACATCATCATCACCGGCACCCTCACCCCCAGCGACGTGCAGCAAGCCAGCCGCAAAGACTAAGAGGAGATAACTTATAAGTCTTATTAAATCTTATAAAAATTATACGATGGGGTGTGAAAAAAGCGGCGGAGCCGGGGGCTCTGCCGCTTTTTGTGGGGTTTGATTTAATTTTGGATGGCGGGAAGGGGTTATTTCTTCACGGCGTCTTCGGGCATCTTGTTTTCGGGTTTCTCGAAGCCTTCTTTCTCGGCGCGCTGCTCCATGCGCACGATGCGCTTATCGAGCTCGGGGTGAGATGAGAAGAGCTGGTTGATCTTGCTGGTCTTGCCTACGCCCTGCTGCTCCTCGAGCTCTTTGAGGCGACGGAAAGAGAGCGACATTGCCCAGGGGTTCTTACCGTTGTTCTTGAGGAATTCGTAGCCGTAGTCGTCGGCAGCGTTTTCCTGCTTCTGGGAGTAGTTGGCATTGACCAGGGCTTCGCTGAGGTCGCCGAGCTGAGAGTCGGTGAGAGCAGCGGCTACGCCACCTTTGGCAGAGATACCGTCCTTGAGGGCGGAGGTAAGAAGGGCGGTGCGGAATGCCTTCTTGGAGTCTTTGTGGGCCACGTGGCCGATCTCATGGCCGATTACGCCGAGGAGCTCTTCGTCGGTCATGATGTCCATGAGCGAGGAGAACACGCGCACGCTACCGTCGGCNCANGCGAAGGCGTTGACGTCGATNACGTAGTAGACCTTGAAGTTCAAGGGTATTCCNTCAACGTCGGTGAGGCCTTCGGTGAGGCGGTTGAGGCGCTGGGTGTAGGGGCTCTCTGCGTCGCACACCTTATTGTGGGTATCCATCCAGTCGATATACTCTTTGACATACTGACGCATCTGGTCGTCGGTGAGTGTGAGAGCCTGTGCGGCCTTAGTNGCACCGCCAACCGCTTTCTTAAGATTGAACTGAGCGGAAGCAGGCACTGTAGCAAGGGCTGCCACAGCAGCAAGCATCAATGATGCAAACACTTTCTTCATATCAGTGAGATTGGTTAATGTTAAGATATAGTCGATTTTTTTGAAAACGAGTGCAAAGTTACTAATTTTTCGCGAGTTTCCGGGAGATTGTCAGCTAAATAATGCACGGAATGCCTCTTCGACTTTCGACACCTCGGTAATCTCGATATTGACAGAGGAGGTGTCGAAGCCCTTGAGGTTGCCTTTGGGCACAAGAATNCGCTCCATACCAAGCTTTTCGGCCTCCATGACACGCTGTTCGAGACGGGTGACGGGGCGAATCTCGCCGGTGAGACCCACCTCGCCGGCCATGCAGATGCGCCGACCGACGACCATGTCGACATTGCTCGACAAAATGGCACAGATNACGGCCAGGTCGAGAGCCGGATCGCTGACCTTGAGGCCNCCGGCAATGTTGAGAAACACGTCTTTCTGAGCAAGCTTGAAGCCTACGCGCTTCTCAAGCACAGCGAGGAGCATATTCATGCGCTTGGCATCGAAGCCGGTAACTGAGCGCTGCGGGGTGCCGTAGGCAGCCGTGCTCACCAGAGCCTGCACTTCGATAAGGAATGGCCGGATACCCTCGAGGGTGATGCCCACGGTGGTGCCCGAGAGGTCTTCCTCCCCGCGGGTGAGGAGCATCTCGGAGGGATTGCTCACCTCGCGCAGACCTGTGCGCACCATTTCATAGATGCCGAGCTCGGAGGTGCTTCCGAAGCGGTTTTTGATGGAACGGAGTATGCGGTACATGTAGTGGCGGTCGCCCTCAAACTGGAGCACGGCGTCGACTATATGTTCGAGCACNTTGGGGCCCGCGATACTCCCCTCTTTATTTATATGACCGATGAGGAGCACAGGNACTCCGCTCTCCTTGGCATAGCGGAGCAAACGGGCGGCGCACTCCCTCACCTGGCCAACGCTACCGGCNGGCGATTCGAGGTCGTCGGAGGCGATGGTCTGGATAGAGTCGACGATGAGCAGCCCGGGGTCTACCTCGTCGATGTGGTCGAAAATATTGTCGAGCGACGTCTCGCAGACGATATATACGTTGTCGCTCACACGCCCGAGGCGGTCGGCACGCATGCGGAGCTGGGCCGCACTCTCCTCGCCCGACACATAGAGAATCTTGCGCGACTTGATGGAGAGGGTATTCTGCAGCACGAGGGTCGACTTGCCGATGCCCGGCTCGCCACCGATAAGCACCATAGAGCCCGGCACGAGCCCTCCACCGAGCACACGGTTGAGCTCCTTGCTCGGCATCTTGATGCGGGGAAGGTCGGCGGTCTCGATTTCAGAAACTTTCTGAGGCTTGGTCTTGGTGACAAGCGCGCCCTTGCGCGACTTGGACTTGGAGCTGACGGACACTTTTTCCTCTACCATGGTGTTCCACGCACCACACGAGGGGCATCGACCCTCCCATTTGGGAGAATCGGCGCCGCAAGAGGTGCACACCCACATAGTTTTACTCTTTGCCATAATCTTATGATATCTGACGACGCCGGCACTCGGAGAGCACAACGGCGGTGGCTATTCCAACATTGAGAGACTCCACGCACACTCTGTCGGGCGGGAAAGAGGGTATCCTCACGGCTGANGTGAGCAACCGGCGCACCGGGTCGGAGATGCCNTGGCCCTCGCTGCCCATCACTATCACACCATCGGAGGGAAGTGGAGCCGAATAGAGATCGGCGCCATCGAGCGCGGTGCCGATTATGGGGCCGGCATAGCGAGAGAGCACGTCGGCGAGATCACATCTCACAACGTTGACCCTTGAAATGGCTCCCATAGTGGCCATTACGACCTTGGGCGCGAAAGGGTCGGCGCAATCGGCNGAGCAGATTATTTCGGTGACACCATACCAGTCGGCTGTGCGGATTATAGTGCCCAGATTGCCGGGGTCTTGCACTCCATCGAGGGCTATCACAAGACCGTCGGACGGGAGGAGAGAAGATGCGTCGCGCGAAGGGATGTGATACACGGCTATNACNTCGGGNGGNGTGGAGAGCGACGACATGCGCATGAGGTCTTTGGAAGTGACCCTCATGTAGCGGTCGGAAGCCCGGGCCACGAGGGAGGGGTTCGCCTCCTCCCACGCCGCCGTGGCGAAAAGGGTGTCGATATCGAAAGCCCCGATAGTGTCGGCCACGCATTTGGTGCCTTCGGCCTTGAAAAGACCTGTGAGGCGNCGNGTGCGGGCGTCGTCGAGCGAAGCTATGGTTTTTCTTAGCGAATTAGTGAGTTCCATACTACTGCAAAATTAGTCACAATTCAAGAAATCTGTGTAACTTTGCACATTGAATTTATCTCCATACTCCCCTCTCAGGAGATTTTTTGCAATCACCCTACAAGAAAACGAGTGGATAATGTCACAGCTCACTGATGAAATACAGCGCCGGCGCACTTTCGCCATCATTTCGCACCCTGACGCCGGCAAAACGACCCTGACCGAAAAACTGCTTCTTTTCGGAGGAGCTATCCATATAGCGGGGGCGGTAAAGTCAAACAAAATCAAGAAAACCGCNACCAGCGACTGGATGGAAATCGAGAAACAGCGCGGCATATCGGTGGCCACCTCCGTGATGGGCTTCGAGTATGACGGCTATAAAATCAACATCCTCGATACTCCGGGCCACCAGGATTTTGCGGAAGACACCTACAGGACGCTCACGGCTGTAGATAGCGTAATCATAGTGGTCGACGTGGCAAAGGGCGTGGAGCAGCAGACAAGGAAACTGATGGAGGTGTGCCGCATGCGCAACACTCCGGTGATAATCTTCGTCAACAAGCTCGACCGCGAAGGTCGCGACCCGTTCGATATACTCGACGAGCTCGAACAGGAGCTTCACATAGCCGTGCGCCCGCTGAGCTGGCCTATTAATATAGGAGCGAAGTTCAAGGGCGTGTATAATATCTTTGAAAATTCGCTTGACCTCTTCACTCCCGACAAGCAGAAGGTGACCGAGCGAGTGGAGATAGATTCTGTGGCCGATCCGCGTATCGACGAAGCGGTTGGCGAGGCAGACGCAGCCAAGCTGCGCGAGGANCTGGAGCTGATTGAGGGGGTGTATCCCGAATTTTCTCCCGAAGACTATCTCGAAGGCAAGGTCGCCCCGGTGTTCTTCGGCTCGGCGCTCAATACTTTCGGTGTGAAGGAGTTGCTCGACTGCTTCGTGAAAATCGCTCCGGCTCCGCGGCCTGTGGAGGCTGAGGAGAGGCGCGTGTCGCCTGAAGAAGAGGGCTTTTCGGGCTTCGTGTTCAAGATTCATGCCAATATGGACCCCAACCACCGCTCATGTATAGCATTCGTGAAGGTGTGCTCGGGCAAGTTTGAGCGCAACGCTCCCTATCACCATATGCGCAGCGGCAAGACTCTTAAATTTGCNGCCCCAACGGCATTTATGGCGCAGAAGAAGAACATAGTCGACGAGGCTTTCCCTGGCGACATCGTGGGCATACCCGACACGGGCAACTTCAAGATAGGCGACACGCTCACTTCGGGAGAAACGCTCCACTTCAAGGGGCTGCCGAGCTTCTCGCCTGAGATGTTCAAATACATAGAGAACACCGACCCGATGAAGTCGAAGCAGCTCGAGAAGGGTGTGCAGCAGCTCATGGACGAGGGTGTGGCACAGCTCTTCACCAACCAGTTCAACGGCCGCAAGATTATCGGCACGGTGGGTCAGCTGCAGTTTGAGGTGATACAATACCGTCTGCTGCATGAATATGGCGCGCAGTGTCGCTGGGAGCCGATTTCGCTCTACAAGGCCTGCTGGATAGAGAGCGACGACGCTGCGGCACTCGAGGCGTTCAAGAAGCGCAAGCATCAGTTTATGGCAACCGACCGCGAGGGGCGCGACGTGTTTCTGGCCGATTCAGCCTATGTGCTGCAGATGGCGCAGAATGATTTCCCCAAGATACGGTTCCATTTCTCCAGTGAATTCTGAATAAATCTACACATACCTTATATAAAGAAATGAGAGTACTTAAATTTGGCGGTACATCTGTAGGGACAGTACGGAGCCTGCAGTCCGTCAAGTCAATAGTGGAACAGCGCGAGACTCCGACCATCATAGTGGTTTCGGCTCTCGGAGGGGTCACCGACCTGCTTATCTCCACCGCCCGCTCGGCAGCCGCCGGCCAGACCGAGCAATATCTCGCCACATACGCCACCATCGCCGAGCGTCATCACGACGTGATAGAAGGGATGGTGCCAGAGCATCTNAAGCAGCAGACCCGCGCCGAAGTGGATGTGATGCTCGACGAGCTCGGCAACATATTCAAAGGAGTGTCGCTGCTCAATGACCTTTCGCCCCGGTCGTTGGACACCATAGTGAGCTATGGAGAGCGCCTGTCGAGCCTGATTATAAGCCGTATAATCAAGGGNGCGCGGCTGTTTGACTCCCGCTCGTTCATAAAGACCGTGTCGCAGTTTGGCAAGCATGTGCTCGACTCGGCTGTGACCAATCCGAAAGTGATAGACACCTTCGGCAAATATGACTATGAGGTTGCTGTGGTGCCCGGATTTATCTCCACGGATGTGCACACCGGCGACGTGACCAACCTGGGCCGCGGCGGAAGCGACTATACCGCCGCAATCATCGCCGCCGCTCTCGATGCGGAGGCTCTGGAGATATGGACTGACGTGGACGGCTTCATGACTGCCGACCCGAGGGTGATCAGCAACACCTATGTGATAGACCATCTCACCTTTGTAGAGGCTATGGAGCTCTGCAACTTCGGAGCCAAGGTGATATATCCGCCGACCATCTATCCGGTGTTCCACAAGAATATCCCTATTCTCATAAAGAACACATTCAATCCTTCAGCTCCCGGCACTCTCATCTCGGCCACGAGAGAGGAGACCGAGAAGCCTATCGACGGCAAGGCCATCAAGGGTATTTCGTCGATATCCGACACATGCCTCATCACCGTGTCGGGTCTCGGTATGGTGGGCATCGTGGGTATCAACGCCCGAATCTTCAACGCGCTGGCGAGAGAGGGTGTGAGCGTGTTTATGGTGTCGCAGGCATCGAGTGAGAACACCACATCGTTTGCGGTGAAAAACGAGGATGCGGAGCGGGCCGTGGGCGCACTGCAGAGGGAGTTTGACGCCGAGCTCAANTCNGGCGAAATCAACCCCATCCATGCCGAGCACAATCTCGCTACGGTGGCTATCGTGGGCGAAAACATGAGGCACGCCACCGGTGTGGCGGGACGCCTGTTCAANACTCTCGGNCGCAACGGTATCAATGTGATAGCGTGCGCCCAGGGAGCTTCGGAGACCAACATCTCGTTCGTAATACGTATCAAGGATCAGAGAAAAGCGCTCAACGTAATCCACGACAGTTTTTTTCTCTCTGACACCCAAGTGCTTAATCTTTTCATAATCGGAATTGGCAACATTGGGCGTCACCTGCTTCAGCAGCTGGCCCTGCAGCAGGAGAATCTTCTCCGCGAAAAGGCTCTGAAGCTAAAGGTAGTGGGCATTGCCAATTCCAGAAAAGCGATTTTTGACCGCGAGGGTATAGACATAGCCACCTGCATGGAGCGCCTCCAGGAGCAGGGACTCCCCTCCTCTCCCGAGCTGATACGCAGGGAGGTGATAGGGATGAATATATTCAACTCGGTGTTTGTGGACTGCACTTCGAGCGAGCAGATTGCCTCGCTCTATCCCGACCTGCTTTCGCGCAACATCAACATCGTGGCGGCCAACAAAATCGCTGCATCGGGAAGCTACGCGCTCTATTCGCGCCTGAAGAACCTGGCAAGGGCTAAGGATGTGAAATATCTGTTTGAGACCAATGTCGGCGCCGGACTACCGATCATCAACACTATCAANTCGCTAATCAACTCCGGCGACACGATACTGCGGATNGAGGCCGTGGTGTCGGGCACGCTCAATTTCATCTTCAACAGCCTGAGCAGCGATGTGCCTTTCTCGCAGGCGGTANTCCGCGCACGCGACGAAGGTTACAGCGAGCCCGACCCGAGGGTGGATCTCAGCGGCACTGATGTGGTGCGNAAGCTGGTGATTCTCGCCCGCGAGGCCGGCTACAATCTGGAGCAGAATGAGGTGGCCAAGCGGCCGCTCATCGACTCGAAATTCTTTGAGGGCGACGTGGACAGTTTCCTCTCCTCTGTGGCAGAATGTGACGAAGAGTTTGAGCGGAAACGGTGTGAAGCGGCNCAGAAGAAGGAGCATTTCAGATACGTGGCCCGGTTTGACCGCGGTAAGGCGGAAGCCGGACTGGAACGCGTTGGGGTGACTCACCCGTTCTACAATCTCGAGGGCAGCAACAATGTGATTATGATCACTACCGAGCGCTACAAGGAGTATCCTATGGTTATCAAAGGCTACGGTGCCGGAGCCGATGTGACGGCTGCGGGAGTCTTCGCCGACATCATAAGCATTGCTAATATCCGATAAAGAGTGAAAAGTGATGAGTGAAAAGTGATGAGTGAAAAGTGATNAGTGAAAAGTGATGAGTGGATATTTTTAAGGTCCTTAAGGNGGGTAAAGACCTTAGGGACCTTAAAAAATTATGGGGGGGGGGAGAAGNGTTATTTGGNGGCGGGTTCGTCGCGGTAGGTGCGCGCCATCTGGCTGCGGGCTATGTCGATAGTACGCTTGAGGTGCGTCTTGCGCATATGAGCGAGGCGGAGGGAGCCGAGGATTCGTGAAGCGGAGTAGACTTCGGCGAGGGCATCGGCCTGCTCTGCGGCCAGCGGCTGAGTGGCTGTCTTGGAGCCGAGGAAGCTCACCTTGATAGGCTCGCCATGATGGATAAGGGCGAAATGGCCGAGGGTATCACATTCGGCAGGCATAAAGGTGATGATTTCCACGCCACGGCTGCGGTCATTGCGCTCTCCGTCGCAGGCCACATCGGCCGAGCGNGCTTCGTCACCTGANGCCGACAAAGCTACCGCTGTGCTCTCGGTGCCNTTCTTAGCNGANGAAATAACGGTNAAGACCCCTTCGGGCGACATACGGGCATAGAGTCCCGGGGCATCGGCAGGTTTGCGCGACGATATGCGCGATGAGGTGTAGTAACCCTCAAATGAATCGGGAATGAATGTGAGAGTGTTGCGCAGGGAGTCGCCGCTGATGGTGAGAACGGCTATAAGGCTATCGGTAGAAGCGAGTTCGAGGAGCGAGGAGGCTTCAATCACTTTGGGACGGAGATGCATGGCATCGCGACGGATTTCCACCTGAGCCGGGTAGCGGGCGTCGAGAGTGTCGAGCGTGGCAAGTGCACCGTTGAAATCACGGGCGTCGAACTGAGTCTGAGCCTCGGAGAGAAGCGCTGTAGCGGCGTCTTTGTCCTTGTCGCCGCACGATGTGAGAATAGTGGCCGTGAGGGCTGCGGCGGTGAGCAGTCTATAGGTTGCGTTGAACATCTTTTACTCCTTTTACTGTTTTGATTTTCTTGATGAGGTTATTGAGCGAAGTGGTGTCAGACACTCCCACGGTGAGGTGGCCGCTGAACATACCGTCGTTGGAATCAATGGATATGCTGCGGAGGGTAGCGTCTTTNTCCTTATTGATAATCGAAGTGATATTGGTGACGATGCCGATATCATCGTGGCCCACCACATGGAGTGTGGCNGCAAACTGGTTGCCTGAGCGGCCCGACCAGCGGGTGGAAATCACGCGGTAGGGATAGCGTGAGCGGATGTTGGCCGCGTTGGGGCAGTCCGAGCGATGAATCTTGATAACCCCCTCGGAGGATACGAAGCCAAACACCTTGTCGCCATAGATGGGGTTGCAGCATTTGGCCATGCGGTAGTTGACCCCCTTGATATTGTCGCCGATAACGAGCACATCGTCAGAAGTGGACTCNTCGTCGGAGGATTGCTGCAGGGTGAACTCCTCGGCGGAGCGCACTTCGGCCTGGGCCTCGTTGCGNCGCTCGAGNTCTTCGTGGCATGCGATAACGTCGGACGGGTCGAGACGCTCTGCAGCGATTTCATTGTAGAAATCGGTTACGGTCTTGAAGCCCATCTTCTTTATGACCTTCATCAGCTGGGCCTCGTCAATCTCCACCTTGCGGTTCTTGCACCTGCGCTGCAGCAGCTCCTTGCCGAGCTCGGCAGCGCGCGAATTGCGCTCGTTGATGCTCTGGCGTATCTTGCTGCGGGCTTTGGAGGTGACCACGAAGTTGAGCCAGTCAGCCTTGGGNGCCTGNTTGGCCGAGGTCATNATTTCGACCGTGTCGCCGCTCTGCAGCTTATGGTTGATGCGGCGCGTGCGCCCGTTGACCTTGCCGCCGGTGCATGTGCAGCCTATCTTGGAGTGGATATTGAAAGCGAAATCGAGCACTGTGGCTCCGAGCGGCAGCTTGAAAAGGTCGCCTTTGGGGGTGAAGACAAACACCTCTTCGTTGTAGATGTCCATCTTGAAGTCCTTCATCAGCTCCATCGGGCCGCTTTCGGCTCCCTCGATGATGTCGCGCACGTGGTTCATCCACGTGTCGAGATTGTTCTCGCTCTTGATGCCCTTGTATTTCCAGTGGGCGGCCACACCCTTCTCGGCTATCTCGTCCATGCGGCGCGAGCGAATCTGCACCTCCACCCATTTGCCCTCGGGGCCGCGCACAGTGATGTGGAGCGACTCGTAGCCGTTGCTCTTGGGGATNCTGAGCCAGTCTTTGAGTCGCGCGGGGTTGGGCTGATACATATCGGTGACCACCGAATATACGAGCCAGCACTCGCTGCGTTCGCGCTCGGGCTCCACGTCGAGAATCACACGGATAGCGAAGAGGTCGTAGATNTGCTCCAGGTCATTGTTCTGCTTCTGAATCTTGTTCCAGATGGATGAGATGGACTTGGTGCGCCCCTTGATGTCGAATTTCAGGCCGTGGCGTTCAAGCTGCTCCTTGACCGGGGCGATGAAGGCGGCGATATAGGCGTCGCGTGAAGCCTTGGTCTCGTTGAGCTTGCGNGCTATGCGGGAGTAGATCTCGCGGTTGGTGTATTTGAGCGAGAGGTCTTCGAGCTCACTCTTTATCTTGTAGAGTCCCAGACGATGGGAGAGGGGGGCATAGAGATATTTGGCTTCGTAGGCCACCTCGCGCACATGCTCTGCATCGGGATGATGGTTGATGGAACGCATTAACACCGTGCGCTCCACTATCATGATGATGATTACACGGATATCCTCGGCAAAGGTGAGCAGGAGCTTGCGGAAATTCTCGCTCTCTACGGATGTGCGCCGGCTATATAGCTCGCCAACTTTCAGGAGGCCGCGGAGCAATACCCCGACATCCTCGCCCCATGCGGCTTCGACAGCGCCAAGCTCGAGGGCTCCGCTCCTCACGAAGGGAGAGAGCAGGATAGCCACAATCATATTGCGGTCGGGGCTTATGCCGTCGCANAGCAGGGAGGCAGTGCGGAGAGAGTGGTTGACAGGATTGATACCGAATATGTCACGCTGCACCGCATCGGTTCCGGCTGCTTCGCTCACAGCGTGGCGAAGAGCCCTGAAGTCGTCGGGCTGTCCTACGGCCGATGATTTCCGGATGAGGTCGCGCACCAGCGAAATCATCTCTGTGCGCTCGGCGGGGGTGAATAACGGTTGTGGTTGTATGGTTTCCATTACCGCAAATTTAGCCATTGTTTCCGAGATATCTCCATGCGGGGAGTAAAAAAAGGTGTGGCAGGACCAAAATATCCTGTCACACCCTCTATGCTTTCAGTCGGTGGAACAATATTACATATTGTCCATGTCGGTGTTGCGGGGATTGTTGTTGAGCTCCTTGGTGCTCTGCTTTTCGAGCTTCTCGGTCACTTCATTGCCGTCGGCAGTGTCGAGTGCTACACCGGGATATTCCATAGCCTCCTGNGCGGTGGCTTTCTTAGAGTCTTTTTCGTCTTTCATAATGCTTGAATTTTAATTAGGTTTTTCTACTGCTCTAACGCCTGCGGGAGCCAAATTGTTTACTCGGCGAGGGGAAGTTTGTTGAGTTCCTCAATGTAGTTGAGCAGCTCGTCGCGGCCTCGGCCATCCTCGCCCGAGGTGACGAACACCGGGGGAAGAGCCTCCCAGTCTTCGAGCAGACGGGCGCAATAGTCGGCCACTTTCTTGCGNCCCGCTTCGGGGCCGAGCTTGTCGGCCTTGGTGAAGACGATGCTGAAGGGCACCCCGTTCTCGCCGAGCCAGGCCATGAACTCAAGGTCGATCTTCTGCGGCTCGTGGCGGATGTCGACAAGCACGAAGAGGTTGGTCATCTGCGCGCGGTGGAGTATGTAGCTCTCTATCATGGCCCGGAGCTGGTCGCGGCTCTCCTTGCCACGACGGGCATAGCCGTAGCCGGGGAGGTCGACGATATACCATGAATCGTTGACCAGGAAGTGGTTGATGAGCATGGTCTTGCCCGGAGTGGCNGAGGTCATGGCAAGTCCCTTGCGGCCTGTGAGCATATTGATGAGGGAAGATTTGCCCACATTGGAGCGGCCTATGAANGCNTATTCATGGCGGGTGGTCTGCGGGCACTTGGCCACGTCGCTGTTGCTTATCTCGAATCTGGCTGTGTTGATAATCATCTTATATAGAGTTTTGGTGATGCAAAGTTACAAAATTTGAGTAACTTTGCGGTTGATGCGTAATCCTGACAGAGAAACAATTTTCAGATTCAAGCGGTTCGCTGTGGCCAACGACCGAAGCGCCATGAAGGTAGGCACCGACAGTGTGACCCTCGGCGCATGGGTGTCNGTNGCCGGTGTGCGCTCGGCTCTCGACGTAGGGTCGGGGTGCGGAGTGCTCGCNCTTATGCTTGCCCAAAGAGGAGTGGAAAGGATTACAGGAATAGAGATTGACGGCGAGGCTGCGGAGGAATCGCGGATGAATGTGGCCGCTTCGCCTTGGCCGGATAGAGTGGAGATAATCCATGCCGACGCCACCGAATGGAGCGCCGGGGAGGAGAGAGAGGAGAGAGAAACGCCTATCTCATTTGACCTGATAATCAGCAATCCGCCTTATTTCTCGTCCGAACTTCTTTCGCCTGAGGAGTCGCGCGCCACCGCGCGCCATGAGGGTACGCTATCTTTCGCCACCCTGATGAAGCTCGCTGACCGCCATCTCGCTCCGGGAGGACGTTTGGCGATTGTCGCTCCCACTGACCGCGAAAACGACATAGAATGGGAGGCTACGCTGCAGCGGCTCTCGATTGTGAGAAAATGCCGCCTGTCCACCTCGCCACGCAAGGCTCCTAAGAGAGTGATGTATGAATTTGCCAAGGGCGACCTCCCGAGAGAGGAGGATACGCTGCTGATTGTCAACTCTGACGCATACCGACAACTAACCAACGATTTTTATCTCGACCGATGAAATTTACAGTATCTCCGGGCCGCAGGCTCATGCTTTTTCTCTGCATCACACTGCTCTGCTTCATTATAGGCAGCGTGGCAGTGGCGATTGTGACCCATGGCGGAATGACCGCACCGAGGCTGAGGATAGCCACGGTGATTCAGGATGTGGTGATGTTCATCATCCCGCCGGTAGCCACCGCCGTGATGATTACGCGGCGACCGGCGGAGTTTCTGCTCGCGCTGAAGGGGCTNCGCACCGTGCCTACGCTNCTGACCATNGCGANAGTGCTCGCCTCNATTCCGGCCATGAATGCCATAATAGCCTGGAACCAGAGCCTCACACTCCCCTCTTCGCTTGCTGGCTTAGAGGAGTGGATGCGCTCGGCTGAAGCATCGGCCAAGAGCTTCACCGACACCCTGCTTGGCGGCTCGACCGTGGGGAGCCTCATAATGGCTCTGCTCATTGTGGGAGTGCTCGCCGGAGTGAGCGAGGAGCTGTTTTTCAGGGGCGGATTGCAGCGGCTGCTGTCGACATCGGGCATGAATATCCACTGCGCGGTGTGGGCTACAGCCTTCGTGTTCAGCGCAGTCCACATGCAGTTTTTCGGCTTCTTCCCCCGACTGCTTTTAGGGGCGTTTTTCGGCTATCTGGCCGCGTGGAGCGGATGCATCTGGCTTCCGATGACGGCTCATGCGCTCAACAATGCCCTTGCCACCATAGCTTTCCGCCTGCAGGCCAATGGCGGGGTGAATCTTGATGAAATCGGCACCACGGCCCATTCGGGTGGCATGATAGCAAGCGTGGTGAGCGTAGCGGTCACTACCCTGCTGCTCATTGTATTATACCGCTGGCTGTCAAAGGAACGCGACTCTGAACACAGTGAGGCCTGACTCTCCGTAGGGCAGAAGTGTGACGCTGCCACCCTGTGCTTTCATTATCTGGCGGCAGAGAGGCAGGCCGATTCCCTGACCGTCGGGCCGGGTGGTGAAGAANGGGATGAAGATGCTCTCAGCTGTGGTCGGGTCAATNTTCGGGCCATTGTCGGCGATATCGATTATCACCCTGTCGTCGGGTTCGCAGCTCGCCNTGACGGTNATGACAGGACGGTCAATCCCCTCCACTGCCGAGACGGCGTTGGAGAGAATATTGGTGATTACACGGCCGGTAAGGGCTGCGTCGGCATAGACCATTAACTCTGNATCGCACTCCGCGAGGATTATCTCTATATCGGCGGGAGCGGCACTTCGGGCAGCCATAATCATCTTTTCGAGGAATGGACGGAGCTCCATCAGCGTAGGATTGACGCGAGGAGGGGATGTGAGCGCACGGAAGCTGTTGACAAAATCGGTGAGCCCCTCGCTCATNGAGCCGATGGTGTCAAGCCCCTTGCGGATTTCGGGTGGAAGTGACTCTGTATCCGGCGTGGAGAGAAGTGTTCGGGATATGGATGTAACTGGGGTGAGCGAATTGATAATCTCATGGACGAGCACACGGGTGAGCTTGCTCCACGACTCTATTTCGCGCGATTCGAGCTCGCCGGCTATATCGTCCATCACAAAAATCTTGAGCTGCTCGCCCGCTATAACAGCTTCGGAGGTCATAATCACTACATTGCGGGGTGATGAGGTGTTGANACCNCCNGGTANGGTGAGNTGCAGACGNTGNCCGCCCGAAGCGTTGGTGAGCATGGCGGGGAGGTCGGGACTAACAGCCTTAAGGCGGTCGATATGAGTGAGCACTTCGAGGCCGAGGAGCCGGAGAGCGGCTTCATTGACTTTGCTGACATAGCCTTTGGAATCGATTACCAACACCCCGGCACTTATAGCGCCGAGTATCAGGCTATAGGTGCGCTCGCTCTCGGCGGCAGTCTTGCGGACGGTGTGGAGTATGGAGGCTATCTCGTTGAGCGAGCGGGTCACGCGGGTGTCGTGGCTCGAAAAGCGGAGGGAGGTGTCGCCGTTTCTCACCGCATCGAGTAGCAGAGTCACTTGGGAATCCGTACGATTCATAATGCGTATAATCCGCAGAATGAGTGCGAGCGCAACACCGGCAGCCACACTTCCGCCAAGCATATGCCCGGTGAGAAAGAGCCAAACGCTCACGGCCGCNGAAGCGGCGAGGGCTATCGGAAGGAGGAAACGCTCAATCATATACCGTAGCGTTTCATCTTGTTGTAGAGGGTCTGGCGNGTNATGCCGAGGCGGGTAGCAGCGGCTGATAGGTTGCCGTTGCAGTCGTCGATAGCCGCCCGTATCATGGTTTTCTCCATGTCGGCGAGAGTCACATCGGCCGCAGGCTGCGGAGCTGAGGCCGATTTAGGCACGGAGAGGGTGAAATCATCAGGGCGCAGCTCACTCTCTTCGGCAACAATCACGGCCTTCTCCACGGCATGGCGCAGTTCGCGCACATTGCCCGGCCAGGAGTGGGAGGAGAGGAGAGAAAGAGCTTCGGGTGAGATAGATTGGACGGGGCGATTGTAGAGCCCGGCATACTCCTTGAGGAATCGCTCGGCAAGTACCGGAATATCCGCGCGCCGCTCCCTCAGTGGCGGTAGGCTTATGCGGATGGTGTTGATGCGATAGAGCAGATCTTCGCGAAATCGCCCTTCGGCCACGAGGGTGTCGATATCGGCATTTGTGGCGCAGATGAGGCGTATGTCTATGTCGGTAAGCTTGTTGCTGCCTATCGGGGTGACCTTGCGGCTCTGAAGGGCTGTGAGAAGTTTGGACTG
>WFLX010002048.1_pt1 | contig 24697 bp, 19 predicted proteins | sample 4967041 | NCBI WGS metagenome assembly WFLX01 (sample SAMN12857096, study PRJNA449069) | gut metagenome | isolation source: stool from male and female vole | host: Microtus ochrogaster | place: USA:Florida | collected 2017
ATTTTTAAATGAAAGAGCCGAGGCAACAGTATCATTTTTTAATAATGGCAGGGGCGGTAATTGTAAATAATTTCGTATCTTTGCGCGATATTACCGCAAAAATCAAAAAACACAGATCAAATAAATGGCAACACTTGAGAAAATTCGCAAGAGATCAACAATGCTCCTTATAGTAGTAGGTGTCGCTCTTCTGGCATTCATTGTCGGCGACTTCTTCACTTCAGGACGTACTCTCTTTGGTACCGGCACGACGATCGCAAAGGTCGGCGGCCACAAAATCGACATTCAGGAATTCCAGCGCCGCTACGAGCAGGCCAACCAGCAGTATCAGCAGCAGAACACCAAGGTAGACCCCGCACAGCTTCAGCAGAGCGTGCTCTACTCGATGGTTCAGGAGCAGCTTTTTGCTGACGAGCTCGCAAAAATCGGTATTGAAGTTACCGACAACGAACTTACCCAGGCAATGCTCGGTCCCAACCCCCATTATGCCATGATTCAGCTGGCCAACCAGATGGGCTTCCAGTCACCCCGCGACATTTATGACCTCGCATACAATCCTTCAAAGTTCGGTGACGTTCCTGCCGAATATGTACAGCAGGCTCAGGCAATATGGCTGAATCAGGAGAAGCAGATGGAGCAGATGCTCAAGCAGCAGAAGCTTCAGAACCTTATCGGTGGCGCCATCGTGGCCAATGACCTCGATGCCCGCGCTTACTATGACAGCAACGCCTCGACTACCCATATCGCTTACGTGCGCAAGGGTTTCAGCGAACTTTCCAACGATGATTATCCTGTTTCAGCCGACGATATCCGCGCTGAGTACGACAAGGATAAGAACCAGTACAAGGTGAAGGATGAGGTGCGCCGAGTGAATTACATTACCGTAAACATCACTCCCTCGCAGGAGGATGTGGCAGAAGGCCGTGCTCTTGTTGACGCAACAATCGCCGACATGGCTGCAACCGCCGATCTCGAGGCTGTGAACGGTAACAGCAATTTCGGTATTGACCGCGTAAGCGCTACNGACGCCGATATCAACAATCCNCAGCTGCTTTCATTCGTAAAGGACAGCATCCCCGGNAGCGTCAAGATGATCTCTTACATCAATGACGAATACACCATTGCAAAGCTGCTCAACCGCAAGCAGGCTGTTGACTCGGTAAATATCGACATCGTGGCTTATCAGGGTGANGCNGCAGGCCGTGACTCAGTTCTTGCCGCTCTCAACTCAGGCAAGCCTTTTGATGAGGTTCTCGCCATGAATGGTGTACAGGGTGGTCAGGCTGACATCTGGAACCGTCTTGCCGCCGCTCCTGACAATGATGTAAAGACTGCCATTCTGGAAGCAGGTCAGGGCTATTTCATCGCTGACAGCACTGACGGCGCCGCACGCATAATGCGNGTAAACACCAAGAAGGCTCCCGTCACTATATATGACTACGCAACCGTTACTTACAAGGTATATCCTTCTGACGCTACCATTACCAAGCTTAACGATGATCTCAATGACTTCATCGCCGGTATCAGCGTGGCTGACTCACTGACAATGACCAAGGCCCTTACCGCCGGTTATTCTCTTATGCCCGCTATGGTAAGCTCTTCAAGCGCCACTATCGGTAATGTTCCTTACACCCGCAGTGCCGTTAAGTGGGCTATGGATGCCAAGAAAGGTCAGATCTCACCCGTTATCGACACTCAGAACGATATGCTCGTTGTAGTGGCTGTCGATGACATCATCAAGCCCGGATTTGTTCCCGTAAGCGATCCTGACATCCGTCAGGCCCTTACTGAAAAGGCCCGCAATAACAAGAAAGCCGCTGCCCTCATCAACGAGTACAAGGGTAAGGCCAACGACCTGGCCGGTTATGCCGCTGCGATGAAGTCAACCGTTGACAGCACCACAGTAAGTTTNGGTCAGATGTTCATCCCCGGTATCGGNGCTATGGAGTCACAGCTTCTCGGTCAGGTTCCCGTAACCGCCAAGGGTGCTCTCGTAGGTCCGGTTCAGGGCAACAACGGAGTATATGTATACATGGTGTATGATGTGGATAACGAGGCTCGCCCCTACAGCTATGAGGAAAACTCGGTTCGCTATGACCAGCAGTTCGGCAATCAGGCTGTACTCCAGAAGTTCTTTGATATACTTCTTGAGAAGAACCCCGTAGAAAACAACACCTTAAAATTCTATAACGATTGATAACATTTCCAATAATTACTAATCAAGGGAGTCTTGTCGAGATGACACGGCTCCCATTTTTTTTGCCTGTGCGGGGGATTTTTTGTAAGTTTGCCGCATGATTAAGAATTTACTTTTTGACCTCGGCGGTGTCATTATGAACATCCGCCGACAGAATTGTGAAGATGCCTTCCGTCGTCTCGGTTTTAAGGATATCGACCGGTTTCTCGGCGACTACGGTCAGACAGGCCCTTTTGCCGCCCTCGAGGAAGGAGCTATAAGTGAGTCTGAATTCCGCGATGCTGTCCGTACACACATTGATCATCCGGTGACCGATGAAGAGATCGATGCCGCTTTCAACGCGTTCCTGCTCGGTATTCCGGTGGAGCGTCTGCGCCGCTTGCGTGAACTGCGCAAGAGCTACGGGATATATCTGCTGTCAAATACCAACCCGATAATGTGGCGTCAGGATATTGCCAAGGCCTTCACTCAGGAGGGTCTCACAACNGCCGATTACTTTGACGGCATGGTGACCTCTTATGAGGCGGGATGCTGCAAGCCTGATCCCCGTATATTTGATTATGTAGTCGAAAAGCTTGGTATACTCCCTGAGGAAACGCTGTTTTTTGATGATTCCATGGCCAATATCGAAGCCGCCCGCAAGCAGGGTTTCAACGGATGCCATGTTGNCCCGGGCGATGAGTTTTATGACCTTATTTAATTTTAATGCCTGTTATGGAGATAATCAATTTTGATGAGCATCCGTCGGTGGTGAACCGTTATATGATGGAATTGCGCAATCTGGATATACAGGGCGACATGATGCGCTTTCGCCGTAATCTGGAACGTATCGGAGAGGTGATGGCCTACGAGATAAGCCGTCGTTTCAAATATCGCACTGTGGAGATCAAGACTCCGCTNGCTACCGCAAAATGCCTTGANCCNGANGAGCAGATTGTACTCGGTACCATATTCCGTGCAGGACTGCCTTTTCATCAGGGCTTTCTGAATATGCTTGATTATAGTGAGAATGCCTTTGTNTCGGCCTACCGTAAGTATCGTGAGAANGATGATTTTGATATTTTCATAGAATATATCGCCTCGCCNAATCTTGACGGCAAGACACTCATACTGGCTGATCCGATGCTTGCCACCGGTGCCTCGATGGAACTGAGCTACCGTGCATTGCTTACCAAAGGTACTCCCGCCCACGTGCATGTGGCGTCGGTAATCGCGTCACAGGCGGCTATAGACTATGTGAAATCGCATTTCCCCGATGACCGCACCACCGTATGGGTAGGAGCTATCGATCCCGATATCAACGCTCACAAGTATATCGTGCCCGGTCTCGGTGATGCCGGCGACCTGGCTTACGGCATCAAGGAGTAGCCAGGCTCAGCGTGTAGCCGCAGCGGGCGAGGGTTGTGACATGAAATCTCCGGCCGTCGGCGGTATGGCTTATTCCGTCCCGGTCAGGCAGACTGATGTCATCGGAAAAGTCGATGCCCCGTGTAGCGGCTGCCTTGTATACCGCTTCCTTGACTGTCCATGCTGCCAGTAAGGCGGCGCCGTCNCTGCATACATCTATTTCGCGGACTGAAAGATATTTGCGCCTGACACGATACAGTGTCGGGCGCATGCGTTCTATATCAAGTCCTATGCGCTCTGAATAGCCTACCGCAAGGGCGGCAATACCCTTGCAGTGGGAGATGGTAATCTCACGTTCCAGATGCTCGATATACGGTGAGCCGTCGGCCCGGTGAGAATAGCCTTCGGTGCCAAGAGCATGCTTAAGCAGTCGGCCGACGGCATGCCGCTCTCCCTCGCGTTGTNGCATGGCCATCTCAGCGTCGGTGAACCGCGTTACGTAGACGGGAATATTTCCGATAAGCAGGCGCGTTATCATAGTGAACGTGCTGTTATATTCATGTCGCGGCGCAGTATTTCGACAATCGGTGCCGCGCGCTCGATATTGCTGTCATTCATCTCGACAGTACCGCTTACCATGTAGGTCTTTCCATCGGTGGCAAGCATCTGCAGAGGTGTTACACTTGCTGTGGGGTGACTCCATATCACGCCTTCGGCTCCTGACGGATTGATGAAATGAGACACTTCGCAATGACTTGAACCGGCATTAAGTCTCATCCGCTCCTGACGGTTGTCGATAGCCTTGTCAAGAATGGCGGCGTCGCCGGTGGTGACGGTATAGCGTATTACCGCACCGTAGCGGGGATATGTCACGTTGATCCATGTGTTATGGCTGTCGGCGGTCACTGTGTCTATGGCTGCGGCTGCGTTGACCGCCAGGGTGACACGGGGAAGCCTCACGTCGACGGTGGCTGAGTCATAAGCTGTGATGCGGTAATGCGCTTCACGGCGCGGTATCATACCGCTGCCCGTATCATGNCGTCCTGAACAGGCGGTTGTAAGAAGCACGAGGCCCGGCAGCAGAAGTGTGAGTCGCGTCATTGAGCGTTGACTTCGGTTTCAGCCGGCATCACCTTCACGCGCACGCTGGCGATACGGTGACGTTCGATGGTCAGGATGAGGAAACGGCATCGGCCGTACACGATCGATTCCTTGGCCTTGGGGAAGTCGCCTTTTATGGCAAGCAACATTCCGGCCAGGGTGTCGCAGTCCTCGGTCACGTCGGCATAATCCTCCTCGTTAAGGTCGGTGATGCGGAAGAAGTCGGTNAGCANAGTCTTGCCGTCAAATACGTAAGTATCGTCGGGGAGACGTCGGTAGGTCACTTCCTCCTCGTCATACTCGTCGTTGATGTCGCCTACAATCTCTTCAAGCACATCCTCCAGTGTGACCACTCCCTGTGTGCCCCCGTATTCGTCGATGACTATGGCCATGTGGATGCGACGTCGGCGGAAGTCCTCGAGCAGGTCGTCGATCATGCGCGATTCCGGCACGAAGTATGGCTCACGTACCAGTGTGGTCCAGTCAAAGGCTGATGTATCTTTGCCGATGTATGGCAGGAGGTCGCGGCTGTACAGCACGCCACGTATATTGTCATCGGTGCCTTCATAGACCGGCAGGCGCGAGAAACCGCTTGACAGCACTACATCCATCACTTCGTCAAAGGTCGACTTGATATCGATGTCGGTCATGTCGACGCGCGGTGTCATGATCTCGGATGCGGTGGTGTCGCCAAATTCCAGAATACCTTCAAGCATCTCTTTTTCGTCGGTGGCTTTTACATCTGTCATCTCAAGAGCCTGTGACAGGTCGTCGACCGATATGTTTTCGGCTTTTTTAGTGATGACCCTGTTGACGATGCTGCCGCTCTTTACGAGAAGCGAGGATACGGGGTGCAGCAGACGTATGGCAAAGCCGACACCTCCGACAGCCATGCGGGCCCACTTTACGGTATATGTATTGGCATATAGTTTCGGAAGGATCTCGCCGAAAAGCAGGATAAGGAAAGTGAGCACGACACTCTGAAACACGAAGTTCAGGACTCCGCTGTGAAATGTGAATATCTGGTTGAATGCGAAGTTACATAATATGACGATAGTCACATTGACCAGATTGTTGGCTATGAGTATAGTGGCGAGAAGTCGCTCGGGATCGGCAAGCATCCTGTTGATGGCCGGCCCTTCGGGTGTTTCATCAAGTTGCTCTCGCTGAGAGGCGGTGAGCGAGAAGTAAGATATTTCGCTGCCTGATATGAAGCCTGAGACAACAAGAGCTAGTGCGGCTATTACAAGGGCTATTATACTGCCCACGGCTGGTTGGCTGACAGTCACCATGCTGTCGATGGCCATTATAATTCCTGCCAGAGGAGTGGCAGGTAAAGGATCTATGTCCAAGTCTCTGTGTATTAGTTAAACAATATGCCGTAAGGCTGGTTACGGCCATAACAGGTGCAAAATTAGCTCATTTGCCTCAAACTGCCAAAAATAGTGCAAAAAATGATTACCATAACATTTAATTACCATCATATAAGGCTGAATTAACAGAATTTCGTTAACTTTGTTGTGCAACACAAGTAATATAAACCCATGAAATCAACTCTAACATCATTGCTCCTTGCGGGAGCGGCGTGCATGTCAGTGATGACACCGCTACAGGCCGAAGCTGCTAAAACGTATACCAATCCTATCATCAACCAGGATTACAGTGACCCTGATGTCGTGGCTGTAGGCGACGACTTCTATATGACTGCCTCAAGCTTCGTCAATGCTCCGGCTCTTCCGATCCTTCACTCCAAGGACCTTGTCAACTGGACTATTATCAATTATGCCCTCCCGGCAGTTGAACCGCTCGACGTATATGCCACTCCTCAGCACGGCTGCGGTGTGTGGGCTCCGTCGATCCGTTATCACAATGGGGAGTTCTACATCTACTGGGGTGATCCCGACTTCGGTGTGTTCATGGTAAAGACCAAGGATATACGCGGTGAATGGGAGAAGCCTGTANTGGTTCAGCCGGCCAAGGGTATTATCGATACCACTCCTCTGTGGGATGAGGATGGCAAGGCTTATCTCGTCAACGGCTGGGCTGCGAGCCGCTCCGGTCTGAACGCCATCATCACCGTTACGGAAATGGCTCCCGACGGCAAGTCGCTTATCGGTGATCCGGTGATAGTTTACGACGGTACCTACAACGGCGACTTCACTATCGAGGGTCCGAAGTTCTACAAGCGCAACGGTTACTACTANATACTTGCTCCTGCAGGAGGCGTGCCTACCGGCTGGCAGGTGGCTCTCCGCTCTAAGTCGCCTTTCGGCCCCTANGAGAACAAGATTGTCATGGCTCAGGGCAACACCGATATCAACGGCCCTCATCAGGGAGGCTGGGTTGATACCCCTNCAGGCGAATCATGGTTTGTCAACTTCCAGNNCCGCGACTATATGGGCCGCGTNGTACATCTCAACCCCATGGAATGGGTCAATGACTGGCCTGTGATCGGTGTTGACAAAGATGGTGACGGATGCGGCGAACCGGTTCGCACTTACCGCATGCCTATCGAGGGTCAGCCCAAATATGAAATGCAGATCGACGACGACTTCAATACACGTGAACTTGGCCTGCAGTGGGCATGGAACTGTAATTACAACATGACATTTGGCCTACCTACCGACATGGGCTTCTACCGTATCTACGGACATAAGCTTACAGGTGAGGAGGTCAATCTCTGGAAAGTCCCCAATATGCTCACTCAGAAATTCATGGCCGAGGACTTTGTCGCTACCGCTAAGGTCAAGGTGGTCAGCAATGCCGACGGACAGGAGTCAGGCCTTGTGATCATGGGACGCGATTACTTCGCTCTCGTGGCAGAGCGTGANGGTGACTCATACGTGCTCAAGCAGCTGCTGTGCAAGGATGCTGATAAGGGCAAGCCGCAGCGTGAGGTCAAGNTGGCCACACTGCAGCCTACCAAGGCNTATAAGTCAGGCGCNCGCTCNGTAGCCGAGCTCGATATAGAGATGCGTGTTAGCGTGGCTCCCGGCGGTGTTTGCAAATTCAGCTATTCGCTCGACGGCAAGAAGTTTATTCCCGCCGGCGAGGAGTTCAAGGCTCGTGAGGGTACCTGGATCGGTGCCCGTGTAGGCTTCCTGTCAGTGCAGCCTGCAGGTAAGGAGCGTGGCTGGATGGATATCGACAACTTCCATGTGGATATAAAGAAAGCACGTTAATATAAGGCTTAAATGTAATACGGCGCCACAGTCATGCATGAGCAAGGCTGTGGCGCTGTTAAATAATGTTAGGTATATAAGCCTATTGCTATAAAATTATTACTTTTGGGCTGAAAAACCAATCACCGGTAATTATAGAATTATGAAGAGTATAAAGAGTATTATCTGCATTGTGATGATGGTGATGCTTGGAGTCACCGCCAATGCACAGGGTATCGAGTTTATGCCTGAGGGTTCACTGCTCAAGGATGCAGTGGCCAAGGCAAAGAAAGAGAACAAACTGGTGTTTCTGGACTGCTATACTTCATGGTGTGGCCCCTGCCGCAAGATGGCCGCAACTGTATTCACTCAGCCTGAGGTAGGAGCGTTCATGAACAAGTCATACGTGTCGATCAAGATCGATATGGAGAAAGGTGAGGGGCCTGCGCTTGCCAAGAAATATGAGGTAGGTGCATTTCCCACATTCCTTATCTTCAACGGTGACGGCAATGAGGTAGGTCGCTTTATGGGCGGCAGCGAGGCTCCGGAGTTCATACAGCGTGTCAAGGACAACAGCATAGACCGTGGCTCGGCCGACATGGACAAGCGTTTTGACNACGGTGACCGTGACGAGCAATTCCTGTTTGATTATATCGCCACACTGGGCAATGCCTACAAGCGTGACCGCTGCAATCTTGTCGCCGAGGCTATTCTTTCGGGAAAAGCCGAGACATTCGCATCTGATCCCAAGCTTGCCGATATATTCATGCGATATATCTCCAATCCCTTTAACGAGGCGTTTGTGTACACCGCCAAGCATCCCGAAGCTTTGAAGTCTGCTGTCGGCGACATGCCGGTGACCATGAAGATGCGTCAGGTGTGGGAAATGTATCCCCGTACTCTTATCACCGGTGAAGGCAGCGAGGCGGTCCTTGATGAGGCCCGTTTCAACGACTACGTCAAGCTGATGAATGAATGTGGCTATGACGGCGCTGACCGTCAGCGTCTGTCCACGCTGATTAACTATGCGCAGAAGAAGGGTGACTGGGATGCCTACATGGCAGCGGTCAACGAATACTGGAACAACGGCGATCTCGATGTCGATGACCTCACATTGTGCCGTTGGGCTACTCCGGTAGTACAGGAGTGTAAGGATCCGCAGCCNCGTGCGGCCATTAAGAAGATGCTNGAACAGCGTCTGGCTGATCTCGAATCGGGCCGTCGCGCTCCGCAGACACGCCAGGGCAACATGACCCTTGCAGGTGACATGACACGTCCTATGCGCATGATGCTTGACAATCTTAACGGTGTTGCTCCTCAGGCTAACTGAGCGGGCCNCACCGTGTAAAATAAAACAGGCTTACGGTCANTGACCGTAAGCCTGTTTTATTTTTGCTATCGCTCGATTATTCGCCGGGGATGATAGCCTCGCTGGGGCAAACCTCTGCGCAGCTGCCGCACTCGATGCAAGTATCGGGATCGATGTGATAGATGTCACCTTCAGAGATAGCCTCTACGGGACATACGGGGAGACAAGTGCCGCAAGCAACGCACTTATCAGTAATTACGTAAGCCATGATAGTTTAAGTTTTAATTGATAAGAATAAAAAGTTGGTTGTCTTTAACGATGCAAAGATAAATCTTTTATTTTAATATGCACGATATTTTTTTGTAAAAAATGTGATGGGATGAGGCCAATAATTTAATTTAATACAACTTTNATCTTGTGTAATTGGATATAAAGAAATATTTGCTATATTTGCAGNNNNGATATNNGTAACTAAGTTGTCATCTAAACCATTAAATTACCAATGAATACCAAAATCAAGCCTGATCTTGGCTTCTGGAATCTGTGGAACCTGAGCTTCGGTTTTTTCGGAGTGCAGATCGCTTATGCCCTTCAGAGTGCCAATATCTCACGCATCTTCGCCACTCTCGGCGCTGACCCACATGAGCTAAGCTATTTCTGGATTTTGCCTCCTTTGGCAGGCCTTGTTATCCAGCCTATCGTCGGTACACTGAGCGACCGTACATGGTGCCGTCTTGGACGTCGTTTGCCGTATCTTCTGTTCGGTTCGATCCTCGCGGTCATAGTCATGGCATTGCTCCCCAATGCCGGCAGTTTTCATCTGGCAGTGGCCGGGGCGCTTATTTTCGGAGCAGTGGCCCTGATGATGCTTGACCTGTCGATCAACGTGTCGATGCAGCCGTTCAAGATGCTCGTCGGCGATATGGTCAATGAGAAGCAGAAAGGTCTGGCTTATTCGATACAGAGCTTCCTTTGCAATGCCGGCTCGGTGGTCGGATTTGTTTTCCCGTTCGTACTTGCCTGGATAGGTGTCAGCAATGTCGCCGAAGGTAATCAGGTACCTGATTCGGTTACATATTCATTCTATGGCGGTGCGATTATACTTATGGCCTGCGTGATCTATACGTTCTGTAAAGTGAAGGAAATGCCTCCGAAGGAGTATGCCGAATATCACGGTATAGCCCAGAGCGAGGAGGGCGAGAAGGCCGGTTTCCTGAAGCTGCTTAAGGATGCTCCCACGGTGTTNTGGACCGTAGGTCTGGTGCAGTTCTTCTGCTGGTGTGCGTTCATGTACATGTGGACTTACAATGCAGGTGCCGTCGCAGAACAAGCATTCGGCTGGGAAGGATCGCAGGGCACACAGAATGCGGCCTATCAGGAAGCGGCCAACTGGAACGGTATTCTATTCGCTGTTCAGGCTATCGGATCGGTTGTATGGGCTGCCGTGCTTCCGAGTTTCAAAAACCGTAAGTTTGCTTACGCTCTTAGCCTTCTTATCGGCGGTATAGGATTTATATCCACTTTCTTCTTTACCGGCCAATATGAGCTGTTTATAAGCTATTTCCTCGTAGGTGCAGCATGGGCTGCCATGTTGGCGATGCCGTTTACCATCCTGACCAATTCAATATCAGGCAAACACATGGGCGCTTATCTGGGACTGTTCAACGGCACTATCACTATCCCGCAGATTGTGGCTGCTGTATGTGGCGGTGTGCTTTATAATCTGTTTGGCGGTCACAGCCAGCTTAACATGATACTTTTTGCNGGTGTCCTGCTCGTGATCGGCGCCGGTTGCGTGTACTTCATACGCGAGACCTATGCCGAGCGTAGCTAAGCATCGCATCAGGATATAATACTACACGGCCCGGATCGATTGATCCGGGCCGTGCTATTTTAAAACATCTGACTCTGCATGTCACTATTGGAGTGTCAGATGGAAGTCATCGATTAGAGTGTTGAGGTAGGGATGATTTTTGCGCATGAGTGCATATACCTCGGCATCGGTTAGCGATGTAACTGTTGACTGAGCCTTGTTAAGTTCGATGTCAAGGCTGACATCATCATTATTCAACGCATTCCGCAGCTCGCTTAGCAGCATCGTTCCTGAGGCGAGTATGCTGTTGCGTATCGCCTCGCTCTCTACGACAGCCACAAATGCCGATCCCTCACGCCGTTTGGGCTGGGTGATGCGCATTGCATTGACAAGCAGGTGTTCGGTTGGATGCTTCGCCATAATGGCGTGCCATGCGGCATTAAACTCTTCGTCGGTAAACGCCTTGTCGCGTTTTGTCGCGGCCGCTTTCTGCTCGGCGTTGGCTGAAGATGCCGCAGCCTCAGATTGACGTGATCCGCCGCGAAGGCTCAATCCCGGTCCGGGGCCATGTATGGGCCCGCGTCTTGCAGGCTGCGGGGTAGGGCGTGGAGCCGTTGCCGCCGTAGGTCTTGCCGGAGCCGGTTGAGGCGGTGTCTTGGGTTGTGGAGTAGCGGCCGGGGTCGGTTGCGGAGTAGCAGGACGTGCGGCCGGTTGTGGCGCTTGTACCGATGGCTGTGATGCTATCGGACGAAGCTGCCCCTCGCTCGCGCCACTATTGGGTGAGGGGCTGCATGATTGGCACAGTTTGATCAGCGTCAGCTCTACGAGCAGCTGCTTGTTGGATGCCGTGCGATAATTCAAGTCGGCATCGTTGCACAGATCCATTGCCTTGTACAGGAACTCAGGACGGCACTTTGCAGCCACCGCCGCCATATTGGCGCGGGCTTCGTCGCTGGCTTCAAGGAGCGGCAGGGTAGATGGATGGGAAGCTACCATCAGATCGCGGAAATGCTGTGCAAGACCGTTGATGAAAAAGAGGGAGTCGAAACCCTTGTCGCGGATCTCCTTGTAGATCAGGAGTGCTCCGGGGATGTCACCTTTTAGCATTGCTTCGACAAGTCGGTCATAATACTCATAGTCGAGCATATTGAGGTTGTCGACTGTTTCCCGATATGTGACATTGCCCATTGAAGAGGCTGCAACCTGATCAAATATTGACAGGGCATCGCGCATCGCTCCGTCGGCCTTACGTGCTATGATATTGAGCGCTGCATCCTCGGTGGTGATCCCCTCTTCACCTGCGATATATCGCAGATGATCCACTATATCCTGAATGGTGATGCGGTTGAAGTCATAGATCTGGCAGCGTGACAGGATGGTCGGGATGATCTTGTGCTTTTCGGTAGTGGCAAGTATGAATACCACATACGACGGCGGCTCTTCAAGTGTCTTCAGAAAGGCGTTGAATGCAGCCGTAGAGAGCATGTGGACCTCATCGACGATAAACACACGGTAGCGTGCGTTGACCGGAGGAACCTGTACCTGCTCGGTAAGCTCACGCATGTAGTCTACGCCATTGTTGGAGGCGGCGTCAAGCTCCACTATGTTGAGCGATGATCCGCGGTTAAACTCGCGGCACGACTGACATTCGTTGCATGCCTCGCCGTCGGGAGTGCGGTGCTCGCAGTTGATTGTTTTGGCAAATATGCGCGCACACGATGTCTTGCCCACACCGCGTGATCCGCAGAACAGATATGCATGGGCCAGACGGTCTTTTGCAATCGAGTTGCGTAGCGTTGCGGTAAGTGCAGACTGTCCTACGACACTCTTGAATGTCGACGGACGATATTTGCGCGCTGATACTATGTAATTGTCCATTGGCTATATTTCTATATACAAAGATAGCAAAAGATATTCACATTCTCATTGAACAATTTGCCGATTTACTATTTTTATATATGAGAGTTATTCTGTAATTTTGTCGAATTATTTGACACAACACCATAAGAGATTGAAGAATTTAGTCATAGTAGAGTCGCCTGCCAAAGCCAAGACCATCGAGAAGTTTCTGGGAAAGGACTACAAGGTCATGTCGAGCTACGGCCATATACGCGATTTGAATAAAAAGAAATTTGGTATCGATGTCGATCATGACTTCGCTCCAGTATATGAGATACCGGCAGAAAAGAAAACGCTGGTAGCTGATCTGAAAAATGCTGTGAAGGACGCTGAGACAGTGTGGCTGGCTTCCGATGAGGACCGCGAGGGAGAGGCTATCGCCTGGCATCTTTGTGAGGTGCTCGGGCTTGATCCGCTCACAACGCGGCGNATNGTATTTCANGAGATCACCAAGAGTGCTATCGAGGAGGCCATAAAGAACCCCCGTGCCATCGACCTTAACCGNGTGGATGCCCAGCAGGCNCGCCGCGTGCTTGACCGTATTGTNGGATTTGAACTGTCACCGGTGCTNTGGAAGAAGATCAAGCCGTCNTTGTCGGCCGGACGTGTGCAGTCAGTGGCTGTACGNNTGATCGTGGAGCGTGAAAAGGAGATCGCCGATTTCAAGTCGGAGACATACTATCGTGTCAATGCGGTCTTTACTACTCCTGACGGAGCCTCGGTAAAGGCTGAGCTTTCCAAGCGCCTGCCTGACCGCAAGTCTGTGGAGGAATTCCTGCATGCCTGTCAGCAAGCCTCGTACAAGGTGACAGCTGTCACCGAGCGTCCTACTGTAAAGATGCCGGCGGCCCCGTTCACGACCTCGACACTTCAGCAGGAAGCTGCGCGCAAACTGGGATTTTCCGTGTCGCAGACCATGATGGTGGCCCAGCGGCTTTATGAGGCGGGACATATCACCTATATGCGTACCGACTCACTCAACCTCTCNGCTCAGGCGATTGCTGCAATCGCTGCCTCGANAAAGGAAAAACTCGGCGATGAATATCTCAAGACNCGCCATTATCATACCCATAGCAAGGGTGCGCAGGAAGCACACGAGGCTATCCGTCCCACCGACATCAATGCACAGACTATCGACGGCACCACTCAGGAAAAGAAACTCTATTCCCTGATATGGAAACGCACGATAGCATCGCAGATGGCTGATGCGCAGATCGAGCGNACCACCGCNGAGATCACTCCTTCGACCCGTTCGGAACACTTTACGGCTACCGGTGAGGTAGTGAAGTTTGACGGCTTCCTGAANGNGTATATCGAGAGTACCGATGATGAGGACACCGAGGACGACACCTCGCGTCTGCCGGCCATGGTACAGGGTGAGGAGCTTGCTCTTGATGACATGACGGCAACACAGCGTTTCACTCAGCAGCCTCCGCGCTATACTGAGGCGTCGCTCGTGCGCAAGATGGAGGAACTCGGTATCGGACGCCCGTCTACCTACGCGCCGACAATATCGACCATTCAGGCTCGTGACTATGTGGTGCGTGGTGAAAATCCCGGTACCGAACGCAAATACTCGGTTATCTCAATAAAAGATGGTGCNATACATGAGGAGACATGCACCGAGACTGTCGGATCGGAGAAGGGAAAACTGATGCCCACCGATATCGGCAAGATTGTCAATGACTTCCTCACCGAATATTTCCCGTCGATCCTCGACTATGACTTCACCGCCCGTATGGAGGAGAAGTTTGACGAAGTTGCCGAGGGTAAATTGCCGTGGAGCAAAGAGATTGCCGCTTTCTACGCACTGTTTCACCCGGCAGTCGACCATGCCCTGAATATGCGCCTTGAGCATAAGGTGGGCGAACGTCAGTTGGGTATNGATCCGGCATCGGGCAAGCCTGTAAGTGTCAAAATAGGCCGTTTTGGCCCGCTTGTGCAGCTTGGTGACACCGAGAGTGACGAGAAGCCTCAGTTTGCCTCGCTGTTGAAAGGTCAGAGCGTTAATACCATTACCCTCGAGGAGGCCCTGAAGTTGTTTGAGTTCCCCAGAATCCTCGGAAACTTTGAGGATGAGGAGGTATCGGTGGCCATTGGCCGTTTCGGTCCTTATGTCAAGCACAAAGGCAAGTTTGTGTCAATACCGAAGGACATGAGTCCGGCGGCTGTATCGCTTGACGAGGCCATAGCCTTGATCATCGATAAGCGTGAGGGTGAGAGTAAAAAGACCATCAAGACTTTCGATGAGGAGCCCGGCCTGCAGATACTCAACGGCCGTTATGGACCTTACATCGCCTTCAACAAGACCAACTACAAGCTGCCGCGCACCGTCAGTGATCCGGCTGCTCTTACTCTTGAGGAGTGCCGTGAGATANTCAATGCGCAGGACGCAGCGCCTAAAAAGACCACCCGCCGCACAGCCGCGCGTAAAAAGTCATAATACATAAATGCCACGTAAAGTTACCCATACCGGAAAGCCCGGTGCCGAGCGCGCCGGTTTTCGTCCTGACGTGATAGAGACATACCATGCTGCAGGCGGTGAGAAGTTGCTTGACTTCCTGATTGCCGCGATGCCTGCACGTAAGCGTACCACCGTAAAGGAACTGCTTAAACACAGTCAGGTAGCTGTCAACGGCATGCCGGTGACTCAGTTTGACACCGAGCTTCAGCCGGATGATCGTGTCGAGGTAAATCTTACGCGAGCTTTCAAGGTGTTCAGTAACCGCCGTGTAAAGCTCGTCTACGAGGACGATGACATCATGGTGATTGAAAAAGGCTACGGGCTGCTCTCGATGGGAACCGACAAAGTCAAGGATGGCACGGCCTATTCGATAATGCGNGACTATGTAAAGTGGCAGGATCCNCGCAACAAGCTCTTTATCGTGCATCGTCTTGACCGTGATACTTCGGGACTTATGATGTTTGCCAAAAATCCTCAGGCCAAGGAGATCATGCAGCACAACTGGAATAATATGGTGATAAGCCGCAAGTACATCGCCATGGTCGAGGGGAAGGTAGAGCAGGATCAGGGAGTGATACGCAGTTATCTTGCCGAAAACAAGCAGTTTGAGGTCTATTCCACCGATGATCCGTCTGAAGGTGAGCTTGCAGTGACCCGCTATAAGGTCATCAAGCGTGGTGCGCGTTATACCATGCTTGAGGTCGAGCTTGACACAGGCCGCAAAAACCAGATACGCGTGCACATGAAAGATCTCGGCCATCCCATAGCAGGCGATCGCAAATACGGAGCCGGTCCGTCGATAATCCACCGTCTGGCCCTGCATGCGCAGACACTCCGTTTTGTACACCCCATCACCCGCCGTGACATGAACTTCACCACCGATGTCCCGGGCTCATTCTGGAAGCTCGTAGGAGGAAAGTAAATTAGACTAATAAGGCTAATTAGGCCAATTGGCCCAATTAGCCCAATAAGAACACAATGACCCCCATAGCGTCGCTATGGGGGTCATTGTGTTAGTGAGGTTAACGCTGCCACCAGTTGCCTGCGAGGACGTTGTCGCGGGTGTAGTAGGAGGCTTCGTTGGGAGTGAGNTCGCGGCACCATTTTACGCGNCCTGAACGGTCGGCNCCGGGACCGGTACACTCAAATTCNGCGTAACGGGCAGTTACNTCGTTGTCGGGATTACCCCAGTTCTGCCATCCCTCGACACGTATCTGTTCGGGCAGATAGCAGTGCATGAACACTACTGCGGCATAAGCACGCCACGGACGGCCGAGGTAGATCTGAGTGGCCTCCTTGTCGCAGCTTACCGTACACTCGTTGAATACGTAGCCGAAGCGGCGTGACTGCGATGTAGAAGCTGCGGTGATGAATGAGTTGATCAGCGAATGTATCTGGCATTTCTCAAACCAGCATGTAGCGGGGCCGAAGATATAGTCGGTGGTTCCGGTAATGTAACATTCATCGAAGTAGACATAGCTTTCGGTATTGCCGGTGAACACAGTGTCCTGATTGCCGAGCAGGCGGCAGCGGCGCACGATTATACGGGTTCCCTCGGTGTGCAGTGCGACAGCCTGTCCGATACGTCCTGCCGAGTTCTCGATCGTCAGATCCTCGATGGTGATGTCATTGCCGCCGACAAGCATGGTGTGGGTACGGAATGTGCCCATCTTCTGGATTTCCTGTCCGTAGAATACCTGAGGCATGCCGGCTGCCTCGCCCCATGTGATTATGGTGTTGTCGGCACCGGAACCCTTGAGGGTGATATCGCATTTCCATGACGGGATGACTACCTTCTCATGATAGGTACCCGGTTTTATGATTATGGTGATGGGCACGGGTGTATAGTCACGCACGGCATAAATGGCTTCCTGAATGGTGGTGAAGTCGCCTGTACCGTCCTGAGCCACGATAAGGGGAGTCTTGGGTGTCGGCGCGGCGATAGCCTGAAGAGTACATGCCACAACCATCACAAACATGGCTGCGCACTGGAAAATCTTTTTCATGTTAAGGTAAATGTTTTGGTTATATAATGCAAAAGTACACAAAATTCGTGAGAATTCCGTGTACTTTCGTCAGTGTATGGGTGGATCTTCTGTCAATTATCAGGCATCGGTCTCGATAAGGAACTTTTCAGCATCGAGAGCGGCGCGGCAGCCTGTTACGGAAGCTGAAATGGCCTGCTGATAGCGGGGATCGGCAACGTCACAGGCTGCGAATACACCAGGCACATTGGTGGCCTGAGTATTGTTGTAAAGCATTACATAGCCCTCGTTGTCAAGGTTAACCTGGCCGCGGAATATGTCGGTGTTGGGCTTGTGGCCGATAGCGAGGAAGAAACCGTCGATAGGTATCTCGAAGTGACGCTCATGCTCTGTGCCGACATACTCGACAAGGCGTGCGCCCTCGACAAACTCCTTGCCGATAAGGCCTTCCGTATTGGTGTTGAAGAGGATCTCGATATTGTCTTTGTTGAATACGCGGTCCTGCATCACCTTTGAGGCGCGCAGATAATTCTTGCGTACGATCAGATATACCTTCTTGGCGAGGTTGCTGAGATAGAATGCCTCTTCGCAGGCGGTATCGCCGCCACCAACCACTGCAACTGTGCGGCCACGGTAGAAGAAGCCGTCGCAAGTGGCGCAGGCACTGACTCCCATGCCCATGAAGGTCTTTTCATCCTCCAGACCGAGGTAGCGGGCTGAAGCGCCTGTGGCTATGATNACAGTCTGGGCCTCTATTACNGTNTCATCGTCAGCCACGCATACAAACGGGCGCTTGCTGAAGTCAACACTCTTTATATATCCGGCACGGCAGTCGGCACCGAAGCGGAGAGCCTGTGCACGCAGATCTTCCATGAGCTGTGAGCCCATTACTCCGTCAGGATAGCCGGGGAAGTTCTCAACCTCCGATGTAGTGGTAAGCTGGCCGCCGGGCTGCAGACCTTCGTAAAGGATAGGCTGATTGTTAGCGCGTGAGGCATACACTGCGGCAGTATAGCCGGCAGGGCCTGAGCCGATGATAAGACATTTGGTAGTTTCCGGTGTCATGTTGTGTAATATTTAAGAGTTAACAATATTCAGTTTATTTATCTCAGGTCTATCACCTCCGCCTGAGGGCACTTTGCCTTGGTGAAGGTGAAAGTGGTGATAGGGTAGTCGGTTGTCGTGTCGGCTGAATTTACGGTTAGTTTCAGCGGAGTGCCTGACCGCATGTCAAGGGTTATGTCGCGCGGCAGCATCGTGGCCTGATTGACGGTGATGACCGCCTTGGTGATGTCGGCGTTCTTTTTATCACGCGGAGTAAGCTCTACCCTGAGCGATCCCTTCGGAGCTGTAAGTGTGCGGGCTTCGTAGGAATTGCGCAACGTACTGATGATGACCAGCGGATTGATCTGCGCAAGCTCGTCGGGTGTCGGTTCGGTAATGTTGACTTCACCTGCCGATGGCGAATAGGTCCACTGAGTGCGTCCGTCATACCAGATGGTCATGGGCGCCGATTTCAGATAGAACCGATCCCCCTTTATGGTAATTGAGCCGTCAGTGTTGCCGTCGGGCGATGTGGCGGTATAATTTACTGTCACGGCCTTTGACTTGCTGATCTTCTCGGCCATCCGGTCTACGATCTGGCGCCCCGACATAGTCTCGGCTGTCACGGGTAGCCCGAATGCCATCAGTACTGTCAGTATTATATATAACCTTGTCATAAATCAGGAAGTTCAAGCAGGCGCTCGAGCTGGAGTGAATCCATAAGCACACTGCGGGGTTTAGCGCCTGAAGCGGGGCCTACTATGCCGGCTGCCTCAAGCTGGTCCATAATTCGTCCTGCACGGTTATAGCCTATCTGATAGCGGCGCTGCAGCGATGAAGTCGATGCGGTGCCGGAGGCGACGGTAAATCTGGCTGCTTCCTCGAAGAGCGAGTCGCGGTCATTGACATTGCCCATCGATGCCAAGCTGTTGTCGCCGTCGGCGATATATTCCGGCAGCTCGTAAGCCTCGGGATAGCCACGTTGCTCACTGACGGCATTACAGATGCTCACCACCTCATCGGTGCTGATAAACGCACACTGGACTCGTGTGACCTCTCCGCCGAGCGAGATAAGCATGTCGCCCTTTCCGATAAGCTGGTTGGCTCCCGGACGGTCGAGTATGGTACGGCTGTCGACCATCTGCATCACTCGGAAAGCTACTCGGCCCGGGAAATTGGCCTTGATCATACCNGTAATCACATCGGTTGACGGACGCTGGNTGGCCAGAATTATATGTATGCCTGCCGCACGTCCCTTCTGAGCCAGTCGTGCAACCGGTTTCTCGACCTCTTTGCCGGCTACCATTATAAGGTCGGCAAACTCATCAATGATCACCACGATATAGGGCAGATACTGATGTCCTTTCTCCGGATTTAGGCGACGGGAAATGAATTTATTATTGTAATCGAGGAGATTGCGTTCCTCGGCTTCGTTAAAGAGCTTGAAGCGGTTCTCCATCTCTACGCACAGTGAGTTGAGAGTGGTGACCACCTTCGTTGGATCGCATACGATAGCATTTTCTTCGTCGGGAAGTTTGGCAAGATAGTGCCGCTCGATCTTGGAGTAGAGCGCGAACTCTACGGTTTTCGGGTCGATAAGCACAAACTTCAGCTCCGACGGGTGCTTCTTGTAGAGCAGGGAAGTGATGATGGTGTTGAGACCTACCGATTTACCCTGGCCGGTGGCACCTGCCACAAGCAGGTGNGGTACTGATGCAAGATCCTTGATGAACACCTCCTTGGAGATTGTTGATCCGAAAGCCATAGGCAGCTCGTATTTACATTCCTGGAACGCCTTGGAGCCGATTATCGAGCGGATAGGTACCATCTGCGGCTCTTTGTTCGGAACCTCGATACCGATGGTGCCACGTCCGGGAATAGGAGCGATGATGCGGATGCCGAGGGCAGCAAGGCTCAGTGCGATGTCATCCTCCAGACGCTTGATCTGGGCGATACGCACGCCTTCGGCCGGGACGATTTCGTAAAGTGTCACCGTAGGACCTACGGTAGCTTCAATCTTCGATATATTGATGCGGTAGTTGCGGAGAGTTTCGGTGATGCGGTTTTTGTTCTCCTCCATCTCCGTCTCATCGACGCAGTCGGTCTTTACGNTGATGTCACGCAGCAGTTCGATCGAAGGGAAGTGATAATGCGGCAGGTCGGCAGTGGGGTCGTAGGGAGTGTCGAGGATAGTGGTGGCTTCCTCGATTTCGTTGATATTGACCTTCATCTCCGGTTCGGCCGGAATTTCGTCCGCTCCGGTCTCATCTTCAGGTTCTTCATCCTGCAGTTCCTGCTCCGGGTAATAGGTGTCCGGATAAACTGTCTCCTGAGGCTCCGGTTCTTCTTCCGGGATATCCTCGTGAGAAGGCTCTTCGGGCTGTTTCTCCGGCTCTTTTACTGCTGCGGGCTCCTCGCTTCGTGGTGCCGTATAGTGAGTCGGTATTTCCGGCTCCTCGGCATCGTTCTCATCGAAAGTGTCGCTGTCAAAGTCGACGATAATCGGCTGCACGCCTGACGGAGCGTACGGATCATAGGCAGGAGCGTCAGTACCCTCGGTTTCTTCTTCGGGCTGTCCGGCGATTTCACGGTCACTCTGCTTCATCTGTTCCTCCATCATACGGCGTCGTTCCTCGCGGGCCTGACGCTCAGCCTCAAGCTTGGCTTTGTAGGCACGCACGCGCTTGCGGTAGGCTACATAGAGAATACGCAGCTCGTTGAGGTAAATCGCAGCCACGAGGGCTATGAGCAGTATATTGACAAGCAGGGCGCCTATCTGGCCTATCACCCTGATAAGATATTCATTGATCTCGTAACCGTGGACACCTCCCCATTGCAGCCATGAGTTGACGCCTGTCTCCAGCGCAACGTATCCCGCTACCATAGACAGTGCGATGGCATCGATAAGGCTGCGCATCGTGAGTCCCCAGAAGTTGATTTTGCGGCGGTCGAGCAGTCGCCAGCCGAGCATGAAGAAGTAGGCTATGAGGACAAGTGAGCCNATGCCGAGGCCGTTGGTGATGAAGTTGTGGGACAGGAACGCGCCTACCGCTCCTCCGAGATTGCTTACTCCCTCGGGATTTTCAGCCATCTCGCTGATGCTGCGATGCATGGTAGCGCTCTGGTCATCGGCTCCGGTAGTGAAAAACGATATGGATGCGACAAGCAGATATGTGGCCCAGCAGAGCAAGGCCACGCCGGAGAAAAGGCGGGTGCGGGGATCGCGGATGAATTTCAGTACGGAGTTGGTTTTGGCCGTACGCGGCATCCTGTTCCCTTTCTTCCCGCTGTCTTTGCGGGGTGCGGGAGCTCCGGTGTCGGAGTCAGTCTTATGTTGTGCCCAGCGACGCTCGTATTCGCGGTCAAGTGCGTCGGGATCAAAATTATCGGTCATATACAGATAAAACGTATGTCAGTGTTAGAGGTGAGATGATTATCTACCGTAATGCAGCTTACAGGCGACATAGATCGCTGATGGCTTTATGGGGATCGGCAGCTTTGAATACGTAGCTTCCTGCCACCAGTATGTCAGCGCCGGCTTCTGCAAGTTGCTTCCCTGTGTTCAGGTTGACGCCTCCGTCAACTTCGATCAGGGCTTTTGAGCCGCTGTCGTCGATCATGTGACGCAGGCGCCTGATCTTGTCAAGCGTGCGTTCGATAAATCGCTGGCCTCCGAAGCCGGGGTTGACCGACATCAGCAGCACCATGTCGAGATCGGCGATAACATCGGTAAGAAATTCGACCGGTGTCGACGGATTGAGAGTAACGGCAGCTTTCATTCCGGCACTCTTTATCTCTTCGATAGTGCGGTGAAGGTGGGTACATGCCTCCCAGTGCACATTCATCAAGGCCGCTCCGCAGTCGCGTACGGCATTGACATAGCGTTGCGGATCGACAATCATCAGGTGGACGTCAAGCGGCTTCTCGGCCTTGCGGGCCACTGCCTCAATGACAGGAAAGCCGAATGAGATATTGGGAACAAACACGCCGTCCATGACATCGATGTGGATCATCGATGCCTCGCTGGTGTTGATCATCGCTATCTCGCGGTCAAGATTACCGAAATCGGCGGCTAATATTGAAGGTGCAACTTGTGGCATAATAAAGGTTGTGTTTATAAGGAGATTGGGAATGTTTCGGTCATGATTTGCTGGAGTCGGGACGGGGCTTGAACGCGTTCCAGAGGATGAAGGCCACGCAGACCACACCGATAGCCAGACCGATGTAGGTCAGGTAGTCGTTGTATTGCTCTACCTTTGCATAAAGCTGCTCCTGAGGTACCATCGTTCCGAGCCAGTAGCCCAGGGCGCCAAGCACGCAGTTCCATACCAGAGCGCCGAGTCCGGTGAAAATTATGAATTTCCAGATATTCATCCGGGCAAGACCTGCAGGAATGGAGATCAGCTGACGCACGGCCGGAATAAGGCGCCCAATGAATGTGGATATGGCTCCGTGCCGGTCAAAATATTCCTCGGCATGTCTTACCTTTGCCTCGTCGATGAGGCAGGCATGGCCGAAACGGCTGTTGGCAAACTTATATACTATCGGACGTCCNATCCANACTGACAGATAGTAGTTGATAAGNGCGCCTGCGATAGCACCGAATGTAGCTACAACTACAATGGCAATGATGTTGACATCGCCGCGTGTACACGCCAGATAGGCAGCCGGAGGGACGATTACCTCCGACGGAAAGGGGATGAACGAACTCTCTATCACCATAAACGCAAACACCATCCAGTAGACAGTGGCGCCGTCGGCGGTAAGGAATTTCATCATTATGTCGGCCGGGTCAAATATTGCCAGCGTTATCAGGTCGAGCATTTAGGGGATATATTGTTTTCACAAAGTTACGATGTTTCCAGTCATCAGGCAACCCATTTTGCAAATTTTTACGGTCACGTTACAGGATGCCCGTGGCTTCAAAAAGGGTGCGGTAATAACCGGCTTTCTTTTCAAGCGCGAGAGGATAGGCGCGGCTGGTCGAGGGCATCCTCCATATATTCAGGCCGTCGGCTGAAGTGACCATTGTACCCATCTTNGGTACTTCTGTTCCGGTAAGTTCCGCAATCACTCCGGCNGCTTTCTCGCCGGTAGTCGCTACCGTATGGCAATCNGGCATTTCGGAGAGCAGATCATAAAGCGGCACNGGCTCGAGAATCTCCAGAAACTTGTCGGAAGCGTTGCCCATGAGTCGTCTTACCTTGCGGGCGGTATCATTAAGCGCTATCCGCTTTTCAGTCATCAGCTCTATTATAGCCTCCAGATTGAAACGCTTCTCCTCCTGATTGTAGAGGGCGTATTTNTCACCGAGGAATATCAGCCCCATCATAAACCAGAAGTCGTTGGTGCGGTTGGGATAATAGAAGTCCATGCTCCACCGGTGGTTGCCCGGCGGAAATGTTCCCATTATAAGGACTTTGGCACCCTTGGGAATGAACGGTTCCCAAGGGTGAGTCTCTATTTCAGGGGTCATTTTGAGGCAAGTAATTTGTCAGCCATGGCATCGGCCAGATCACGGCACTGCTGCAGAGCCGTTTCGTCGGGAGCATGCTTGCCCTGGGCGGCGGGAAGGTCGGGGTTGAGCAGCTTGCACTCGTCGAGCATGGTGGTGATGCGCTTGAGACCTGCCGGGGCCCAGCTGTGGGTACCGAAAGCACCGACAACACGGTTTTTCAACTCACGGTTCTTTATGGCCATAAGTACATTCTCAACCGGCGGGAACAGAGAGTTGGAGTAGGTGGGGGCGCCTATGATAAGACCGTTGAAACGGAATATGTCGGCGAGGATATACGACAGGTGCGAATGAGCGGCATTGTGGATACGTATCTGCTTTATTCCGCGCTCGGCCAGACGCGCTGCGACGGCTTCCGCCATGCGTGCGGTGTTGCCGTACATCGAGCCGTACACTACGGTTACGCCTGTCTCGCCCTCATAGCGGCTCAGACGGTCATAGATGCCTACGACGCGCTTGATCTGTTCGTGCCATACCGGTCCGTGGGTCGTACATACGTATTCGATGGGTATATCGGCATGCTTGGCGATGGCTTTCTGTACAAACGGCCCGTATTTACCCACGATGTTGGAGTAATAGCGGTACATCTCGGGAATGTAAGGCTCGATGTCCATATCCTTGTCGACAACGGCTCCGTTGAGTGCGCCGAAGCATCCGAAGGCNTCGCCTGAGAAAAGCACTTTCATCTCGGGACAGTAGGTGGTCATTGTCTCGGGCCAGTGTACCATGGGGATGAAGCGGAACGAGAGTGTGAGGTCGCCGAGATCAAGAGTGCTGTTGTCTTCGATTGCCAGGGTGTGTTCGCCGGTTACGCCGTAGAAACCTTTGAGCATATCGAGTGTCTTGCTGTTGCCGACAAACA
>WFLX010330949.1_pt1 | contig 24694 bp, 21 predicted proteins | sample 4967041 | NCBI WGS metagenome assembly WFLX01 (sample SAMN12857096, study PRJNA449069) | gut metagenome | isolation source: stool from male and female vole | host: Microtus ochrogaster | place: USA:Florida | collected 2017
GCGCCTGGGCTATTATGAAAAAATTTATCTATGCGTGTAATGAAAACATTACATTAATGCTTTGTTTGTATGAATATAATATACTGTAAAAATATGAACAAACTATGAACATGAAATGAAAATATCGTTAATTATTACAATGATGTAAAATGAAGGTGCTGAAAAATGTGCAATATGCACAAAAATGCCGCCAAACTCAATAAAGGAGGAGTTTGACGCAGAGTTTGTTGTAAATTGACGATAAAAATGTTAAAATACATTCAGATGTGCAATTGAAGACTAGAAGAAAGGCATGGTTACTAGACATGGATAACTTTTTGGATAAGTATACGCAGAAATTTAATTCTCAGGATATCATTCAGGCGAATACAGCGGCAGAGGCAGCGGAATTGGAAAGCCTTGAAAAACAGTTGACGGTTTTCAGACAGCAGATGGAAAAATATGATGACTGTCTTCAAGAGATGCGGAAGCTGAACTTGAAAAATATAGAAAGCGCTCAGGAAGTACAGGAGCTTGCAGATAAAGCAAATGAAAAGCTGGGAAAGACGGCAGGAGAAGTGGAGGCTGTATCGGTATCCAAAATTAAGGAGACTTCAGATCTTTCTATAGCAGGCATTAACCAGACTTTAAATGAAAGTCTTGCGAAAATTGCGGAGATCAAGGAAAGCTCGGATCACCTTGACAAGATCACGGAGAATATGTCGGGCCTTCAGGAGAAGCAGGAAGAATTATTTAAGAATCTGGAAGATTTTCTTCATACAGATAATGTAAAGGTATATCGTAATGTGCAGGCGGCTATGCAGGAGGAGCTTGAAAAGCAGACGGCAGAGCTTAAGGAGAGCTATGAGAAGGCGGCGGGTAAAAGCGGGGTTCTGCTTCCTTTTATGATCATTACCATGATTGTAAGTATTGCGAATCTGGCAATTACAATCGCCAGGATTTTGAATCTTTTCTAATGTGGAGGCAATATGAGTAAGCAGAGCTGGAAGCCTGGAAATATGCTTTATCCTGTTCCGGCAGTACTAATCACGGTAGCGGACAAGGCGGGTGTGCCGAATATTTTTACAGTGGCATGGACGGGAACGGTGTGCAGCGATCCGCCGATGGTGACCATATCGGTTCGTCCGGAGCGTTACTCACATCATATTATAGAAGAAACGCAGGAGTTTGTGATCAATCTGACTACCCGCAGACTGGCATATGCCACGGATTATTGCGGGGTAAAGAGTGGTAAAGATACTGATAAGATTAAGGACATGAATCTTCATTTGATTCCGGGAGAAAAGGTGAAGGCACCGCTTCTTTTGGAGAGTCCGGTCAATCTGGAGTGCCGGGTAAAGGATACCATGCGTCTGGGAACCCATGACATGTATCTTGCCGAAGTGGCGGCAGTACACGCGGATGAAGCGTTCATGGATGAAAAGGGGCGCTTTCTGCTGGATCGGGCCGAGCCTATTGCTTATTCCCATGGCGGATACTATCTGCTGGGAGAAAAGCTGGGAACATTTGGTTACAGTGTAAAGAAGGGCAGCACAAAATCAAGAAAAAGATAGATTCGCTATTTCTTTTCTGATTCAGAAAGAAAACTTCCCCGAACGATGGAATGCTCTCCATATTTTTGACGGATTTGATCTAATGTTTTATCTAAGACAGCCAGTTTTTCCCGGGACGGGGAAGGATGGCTGTTTTTTGGTGTAGCGGCAGGGTGGTTGTGAAAGGAAGAACCGCTTTCGGGTCGTTCTTCTTGGGCATCCGGTGCGTTATAACAGACGCATTGACCTTGTGGCAGGTCAAACAGTGAAAGCTGCACAGGCTGGGCGGGATCTGAGAGCTTGGAACTGCGTATCCCTAGAAGACGGATAGGCTCTTTGTTCCATAATTCGTCAAACAGCCGACAGGACGTTTCGTAGATGACTCCGGAGGTATTGGAGGGAGAGGACAGCATCATCTGGTGAGACACATTCCGGAAACTGCTGTATTTGATTTCCACGCTGATCATGCCGGCAAGCTGTCCGGCTTCCCGCAGGCGTTTGGCTACACTGTCAGACAGAAGCAGCAGGCACCGGAGGGCTTCTTCGCGGTCGGTCACATCTTTGGGAAGAGTGGTGGAATTGCCGATTCCCTTTGCCTCGGAAGGAGTGGAGCAGACGGAAGAATCGTCAATGCCGTTGGCGTATTCCCAGAGAAGGAGTCCGTGGCTTTTCAAATGGGAGTAAAGGATTTGCTTGTCCGTTTTTGCCAGATCACCAATGGTGCGGATCTCCAGATTTAGGAGCGTCTGAACACTGGATTTGCCGCACATATAGAGAGACGAAACGGGGAGAGGCCACATTTTTTCTTTTATCTCATGAGAATAAAGGGTGTGCACCAGATCCGGCTTCTTAAAATCAGAGGCCATTTTTGCCAGTACTTTTTTGTCGGAAATCCCGATGTTTACGGTAAAACCAAAGGAGTTTCGGATGCGGTCTTTAATTTCTCCAGCCGCCTCTTCGGGAGAAGAAAATTGCTTTCGTATAGGGGTAAAATCCATAAAACATTCATCCACACTGAGTTGTTCGATCTCAGGGCAGATAGAGGAAAGAAAATTCATGAGCTCCCGGCTCTTCTTATGATAAAGGGCGTGGTCAGGCTTTTCGGATACCAGAGAGGGGCACTTGCGAAAGGCGTTGACAATGGGTTCTCCGGTAAGAATGCCGTACTTCTTTGCAGGAATGGATTTTGCAAGGACAACGCCATGGCGCTTTTGCATATCTCCGCCCACAATAGAAGGAATCAGGCGCAGATCAACATCGTCACCCTCTTCAAGGCGCTTTAGGGCACTCCAGCTTAAGTATGCAGAATTTACATCAATGTGAAAAATAACGGTGTCCACCAAAAATTTCCTCCTATGTTTGGAACAAGAAAGCGGCCGGACGGCTCTTTTTGCCTTTACAAGTAAATTATTTGCTGTTAGAATAAATCTGTTACAAAAATGTTACAAATAGAAATATGGAAAATATACAACGGGGTTGTTAATATAAATGAAATTCATTACTTGTTATTATAAAAGATTAAACATCATAAAATTAAAAATTGCAATACTGGCAGTAATTGTCAGTATCTTTTTTCTGCCTACATTCGTAACCTTTGAAAAAACGGGTAATAATATGTTCAAGGTCATTTTGAACGATGTAGAGGTGGGAACGGTAGGTGACCCGAAGGAGGCCGAGGATTATGTACTGGAGGCCAGACGCCGTGTGGCTGCCAAAAGTGAGGAGCTTGTCTTTGTGGAGGCAGAGCTTGTTACGGAAGGCAGTGAGGTTTTGTATGGTCAGGTTGATNNNCCGGAANTANTTGTTGACAANATGACGGAAGTNCNTTCCGGAGATGTGAAAGNNACACTTCACAGNNCTTATGTGGTCAAAATTNATGAGTANATGGTCAANTTAGGTGACAAGACNGAAGTGATGACNCTTTTACAGGCAGCGATTGATAAGTACGACAGCACAGGNAATTATCAGGCGGTATTGCAGCCGGATCCTGCCCGTGAGCTGACTGTGCTTTCAGCGCATACGGTGACGGGAGAAGAAATTCAAATGGAAGCGCAGGAGACCATCAGCATGGAAGCAGGGATACATGCGGATCTTACGCAGATGTTTGATGAAGTGGAGCCTGCCAAGGAAAAGGATTTTGAAGATTATGATCTTGGTCTGATTTCCATGGAATATGGGGATAAGATTGAAGTCGTAGAGGCATATCTGGACGAATCGGAGCTGGTGAGTGTAGAGGAGGCAATCCGGGAAGTAACACAGGATGAAGAAAAGAATGATGTGTATGAAGTAGTGGCTGGAGATACTCTTTCTGAAATTGCAATTAAGACCAATATTCCTATGGACAAGCTGATCGAAATGAATGATTCTCTGGAAAACGAAAATTCCATGATCCGGGTAGGTGATGAATTGATTATCACCGTGCCGGAGCCGAAGCTGGCAGTTATCCGCCAAGAGGAAGCTTATTATGAGGAGGATTATGAAGCAGAAGTCATTTATATTGATAACGATGACTGGTATACCACAGACAGAGTGACCCGTCAGGAGCCCTCCGCAGGACACAGAAAAGTCATTGCGCTTTCCACTTTTGAGAACGATAAGGAAGTGGAACGGGAGATCATTAAAGAAGAAGTCACTTATGAAGCTGTGCCGAAAATCGTGGAAAGAGGAACAAAGATTCCGCCGACCTATATTAAGCCGATTTCGGGCGGACGTATGTCATCCGGTTTTGGACGAAGAAACAGACCTACCAAAGGCGCCAGCACGAACCATAAAGGCATAGACTGGGCAACACCTACCGGAACAACGGTAGTTGCATCCTGTGGTGGTACGGTTGCAAAGGCAGGATGGGGAAGCGGCTATGGCTATGTAGTTTACATTAACCATCCGGATGGACGGCAGACCAGATACGGACATCTGAGCAAGGTGCTGGTATCGGCAGGTCAGAGCGTAACACAGGGACAAAAGATCGCACTCAGCGGAAATACTGGTGTCAGCACGGGACCGCACCTTCATTTTGAGATTCTGATTAATGGTTCGCAGGTGAATCCGTTAAAGTATCTGAACTGATGTTTGGTGTTTACAGATGACCATTATATGGTATAATTAATTAATGTGCTTAAATAAGTTTATGAAAATTAACGCGATTGTGATTATATAGAGGTATACGATGGAACAGTATGCAATTAAGGGCGGAAATCCTCTTGTGGGAGAGGTAGAGATTGGCGGAGCCAAAAATGCGGCTCTTGCGATTCTGGCGGCTTCCATAATGACGGATGAAGCTGTGCTTATAGAAAATGTTCCGGACGTCCGGGACACGAATGTAATGATGAAAGCGATGGAAAGCGTCGGCGCCGTCATTGAACGGATTGATAGGCATACGGTCAGGATCTCAGGAAAAGGGATTCAAGATCTTGCCATTGAAGATGATTTTATTAAGAAAATACGCGCATCCTATTATTTACTTGGTGCACTTTTAGGAAAACACAATAAAGCGCAGGTTGCGCTTCCGGGTGGATGTAATATCGGACTTCGTCCCATTGATCAGCACATCAAAGGCTTTCGTGCTTTAGGCGCAGATGTGCGGATCGAACATGGACTTATTATTGCAGAGGCGGAGCATCTGCGTGGCGGCCACATTTATATGGATGTGGTCACGGTAGGCGCTACTATTGATGTCATGCTTGCAGCATCCATGGCGGAAGGCCAGACAATCATTGAGAACGCAGCGAAAGAGCCTCACGTGGTAGATGTAGCCAACTTTTTGAACAGCATGGGTGCATCCATTAAGGGAGCCGGTACAGATGTGATTCGAATCAAAGGGGTAAGCAGACTGCATGGCACGGAATATGCCATTATTCCGGATCAGATTGAAGCGGGAACCTTTATGTTTGCGGCGGCTGTTACTAAAGGAGACGTGACCGTCAAAAACGTGATCCCGAAGCATTTGGAATCCATTAGTGCTAAACTTATGGAAATTGGGTGTGAGGTGGAAGAATCGGATGATGCGGTGCGTGTTGTAGCCTCCAAGCCTTTATCGCATACACATGTGAAGACCCTGCCTTATCCGGGATTTCCAACGGATATGCAGCCTCAGATTACTGTGGCTCTTGGCTTGTCCAAAGGAACCAGCATAGTAACGGAGAGCATTTTTGAAAATCGCTTCAAATACGTTGATGAGCTGACCAGAATGGGTGCCAGTATCAAGGTGGAGGGAAATACAGCGATTATTGACGGTGTATCCCAATATACCGGTGCCGGTATCAGCGCACCGGACTTAAGAGCGGGAGCGGCGCTGGTTATGGCGGGGCTTGCGGCAGAGGGAACTACAGTCATTGATGATATAAAGTTTATTGAAAGAGGATATGAAGACTTTCATATTAAGCTTCAGGGGCTGGGAGCTCAGATCGAAAAGGTGAACAGCGAAAGAGAACTTCAGAAGTTCCGCCTGAAAACAGGTTAAATCCTGATAAAACAGAAAATAATTTTTGCAAATAAAAACTGCCCGAAGGCAGTTTTTTGTTATGTAGGCAAAGATATTATATTAATGCTTCAATGGCAATATCGGGATGGATGGAAAGATCGATATAGCCATGGTCTGTTTTGACCGTAGGAGCAGAAAGCTTATGCTTATTGACATAAACAATCGTCCCCTTCAGACCGTTGGTGAGCCGTACCTCATTAAGCAGATAGGTGTTGACCACATTTTCGAGGAAAGTCATAATACATCTGGTGTCATATTTATTCAGCCCTTCGCTTTCAAACAGAGAGATAGCTGTAAAAGGACATAGAGGACCGCGGTAGATTCGCGCACTGGTCATGGCATCATAGACATCTGCAATAGCAACCATTTTGGCAAAGAAACTAATCTCGTTTTGGGTCGAGCCAAAGGGATATCCGGAACCGTCGCAGCGTTCATGGTGCATTAATACCGCATCCAGGATGGCAGGATCCAGATTAGAATGTTTCAGGATCTGGTACCCTTCCATTGGATGACGTTTGATAATATCATATTCGTTAGTTGTGAGCTNCCCGGGCTTCTTAATAATACTNTCGGGANTGCGGGTTTTACCAATGTCGTGANGNNGTCCGCTCATGATAGCAATCCGGGTTTCCTTTCTGCTAAGGCGGAGCCATCTGGAAAAAACGCTGCAGATCAAAGCAACATTCATGCAGTGTATGTAAGTGGCGTCATCGTACTGTCTCATGTTGTGCAGTATATCAAATAAGTTAGGCGTAGCGGCGCTCGTATCAAGGATGTTTAAGGTGTAATTCATCAGGTTGTCCACATTCAAGGGTGCGCCCCTTTCCACAACATCATTAATTACATCCTTAAAACTGTCGGCATCTGATTCGAATTGTTTACGAAAACGGATATACTCGGGACTGCTTTGTACTTTCTCAGAATAAGAAAGATCATAGGTTGGTGCATCAACAGCGGGTGTTGTCACTTGATCTTCTACTCGAACTTGTAAAACAGAATAAAATGCCAGCTTTGTAATGGTTTTGTCATTCAGAATAAGTCCCTTAGACAAGATCAATTGATTGTTGTAGGAATATACATCTTCTGCCGTGATCATNCCNGGAACCAGTTCNNAGGNGTNNACTCGNCTCATGTTCCTGCTCCAATGAAATATTTTNGATTTTAATAAAGCACCCAAAAATGNGCCAGTGTNTAGNATCTATTAAAAANTATAGGTGGAANCAGANTTCTTGTCAACCAAAGAACTGCTGNGACATGGGCGAANTGNGCAAAGNTGCGNTGNATTGGTATNCGCAGGGCAGAGGAATGATGAAATAGCTGTTGACAAAAACATGTACATGGTGTAGCCTAATTACAGATATGAAATTCAATATTGGGAACTCTCTTATTCAGAGTGGTGGAGGTACATAGGACCTACGAAGCCACGGCAACCCCAAGCATGGAAGGTGCCTGCCTGAGCGAGTAAATCGAACAATAAGAGGATTTGAGTATCGATTTCGAGTCCGCTTTTTGTGAGCGGGCTTTTTTATTTACGCGGATGGCATAAGCCAAGCTGGAATGCTTGCACGAGCATTTGGCGAATGCCGCCGGATTTCTTATTTAGATTAAGAGATTTTATCAATTACAAAAGGCAAAACAGGAGGAAAGAAAATGGAAAAAAGATTATTTACTTCAGAATCTGTAACAGAAGGACATCCGGATAAGGTCTGCGATGCCATTTCCGATGCGATCCTTGACGCATGTATGGAAAGCGACCCTATGAGCCGCGTGGCATGTGAGACAGCCACCTGCACGGGCTTTGTTCTGGTAACCGGAGAAATCACCACCAACGCATACGTGGACATTCAGAAGGTGGTCCGCGATACGGTAAAGGAAATTGGCTATACCAAGTCTGAGTATGGCTTTGACGGCAACACCTGTGCCGTGCTGGTTGCTATTGATGAGCAGTCTGCTGACATTGCCATGGGTGTTGATAAAGCGCTGGAAGCAAAAGAAAACAAAATGTCGGATGCAGAAATTGAAGCTATCGGTGCAGGTGATCAGGGTATGATGTTCGGATACGCAACCAATGAGACCGAAGAGTATATGCCTTATTCCATCTCATTGGCTCATAAGCTGGCAAGACAGCTTACCAAGGTTCGTAAAGACGGAACGCTGAAATATTTAAGACCGGATGGAAAGAGCCAGGTATCCGTAGAATATGATGAGAACGGAAACCCTGTTCGTTTGGAGGCAGTGGTATTGTCTACTCAGCATGACGATGATGTGACACAGGAGCAGATTCACAAGGATATCAAACAGTATGTGTTTGATCCCATCCTTCCGAAGGAGCTTTTGGATGAAAATACGAAATACTTTATTAATCCTACCGGACGCTTTGTAATTGGCGGGCCTCATGGTGATGCAGGTCTTACCGGACGTAAGATTATTGTAGATACCTACGGCGGATATGCACGTCACGGCGGCGGCGCTTTCTCCGGAAAGGACTGCACAAAGGTGGACAGAAGCGCTGCTTATGCGGCACGTTATGTGGCAAAGAATATCGTTGCAGCAGGTCTCGCTGATAAGTGTGAGATTCAGCTTTCCTACGCAATTGGCGTTGCACAGCCTACTTCTGTTATGGTAGACACTTTTGGTACCGGAAAGATTTCTGATGAGAAGTTGGATGAAGTGATCAGAGAAAACTTTGATCTTCGTCCGGCAGGAATCATTAAGATGCTGGATCTCCGCCGCCCGATCTACAAGCAGACTGCTGCTTATGGACACTTTGGACGTAATGATCTGGATCTTCCATGGGAGAGACTGGATAAAGTTGATGCACTGAAGAAGTATTTATAAAGAATGGTTGAAAGAGCCGGCTCACTTGAGCCGGCTTTTTGTATGAGAAGGGGTAAATGACGCAGCATGGCATAGGTTGAGATGTTGGGACTTGACAAAATGGTCTATTTGATATAGACTGGANGAAAAGATGGTCTATTCGNGATAGACTGAAGGAGGATAAAATGGGAGACTACAAGCTTGCAGATGCAGAAGCAAAGTTTGCAGATATTATCTGGTCAAAGGAACCGGTTTCATCACCGGAATTAGTGAAAATATGTGAGAAGGAGATGAACTGGAAAAAGTCAACCACTTACACTGTGTTAAAAAAGTTATGTGAGAAAGGAATNTTCCGNAATGAAAATGCGATGGTGAGTGCCCGGCTTTCNAGAGAAGAATTTATTGGAATGCAGAGCAGGGGGAATGTGGAGGATGTGTTCGAAGGCTCGCTGCCCCGATTCCTTACCGCCTTTTGCGAAGGAAAAAAGCTGTCAGCAAAGGAAGTGGAAGAGATGCAGAAATTCATTGATGAGAATACCTGATTAGACATGGATTCTGCAGACAGGACAAAGACGGAGGATTGATATGGACAGACTATTTCTTACGGTATTAAATATGAGCATTTCGGCAGTTTTCTGTATTTTGGCAGTGATTTTGGTGCGGCTATTGCTGGTGCGGGCACCGAAGATATTTTCTTATCTTTTGTGGGCAGTGGTTATGGTTCGATTGGTGTGCCCGGTTCTGCCGGAAGCGGATTTCGGACTGATACCCGATGTGAGGCTGACAAAAAGCAGATTAGTGAGCACGGAAACGACTCATGAATATTATACGGTTGATGAGAACGGGCAGAGTGAGTACCCGGAAGAAATACATGGGGGTTTTGCAGCTGGTGTGGATTCCAATGCAGAAACCGGCGGAGAGGATAATACAGAGGCGGAGTTTGTTTACCTTCCTTCCGAAAAAGTCAGTACAAAGGCTGTGCCTGATTTGGCACTGGAGAAAGGATTGCGTGTAATAACCGGAATTTGGGGATTTACCGCTTTTGGATTGATGGTTTATGCAGGTGCAGGATATGCTGTTTTTCTGCGTNGAANCAAGAAAAAGGAAGTTACAACTCCCTGCGTGACAGGGTTTTTGCANCCAATGGTATATCTGCCGGATGGACTTGATGAAGTGCAGANGCAGTTGGTCATAGAGCATGAGATGATTCATATCAGGCGGCTGGATTATCTGGTGAAGCCGTTGGCGTTTCTGGTGTGCTGCATTCATTGGTTCAATCCTTTTGTGTGGGTATTCTTTTTCTTGATGGAAAGGGATATGGAAACTTCCTGTGATGAGGCAGTAGTACAAAAAATCGGTTATGACAGACGGAAAGATTATGCAAATACGCTGCTGAATCTTTCTCAAAACAGAGGCTGGAGAGCAGGGTATCCCATTGCATTTGGCGAAAGTCACGTAAAGAACAGAATCAAAGGAGTGGTAAAGATGAAAAAGACAGGGATTGGTGTCAGTGTTGCGGCTGTAGTCTTGCTTTTGGCAGCAGCAGCTTTTCTGCTGATAAATCGGGCAGAGGGAAATACACAAGAACCGGAACCGGTGACTATTTCATATCAGCCTGATGAACATGTGACGGTAAAAGAATCGGAACCGTCAAAGGCGGAGGCGGATCCGAAAGAAAACATGTATCTGTTTGATCAGGTGGACACAGAGATCAGGGCAGGAGAGCAAGAAGAAAGTACTTTCAGCCTGCCGGATATCAAGGAATATTTATTTTTTCCCAACGAAGATTCTTCGGAGGACGATGACAGCACTTATCTTCCATCTCCAACATTGGAAACAGAAAATCAAAATCAGGAGACGATCATGAATTACGATCCTGCCCGGGCAAGAGATCAATTTGAGGTTTTGAATCTGCCACAGGTAGACGAATTCGTTCAGGATACGGAAATCGATGTCCTGATTCTGCCGCAGATAGACGAGCCCTTTCAGGATACGGAAATTTTATTTGCTTATCCGGTGGAAGGCGCCCGGATCAGTGACGAGTTCGGAAGCAGAATTCATCCGGTAAGTGGAGCTGTCTTGTTTCATTTGGGCATGGATTTTGCGGCGGAAGCAGGAACGCCGATTACGGCAGCGGCGGATGGAACTGTGGTTAAAACAGGATTTGATTCCGATTGCGGAAATTATTTAATTCTTCTCCACAAAAACGGCGCAGCAACCTACTACTGCCACTGTCAGGATATTTTGGCAGAGGAAGGAGCGAAGGTGAAAAGTGGAGAGCAGATTGCGACGGTAGGCAGTACCGGCAGATCAACAGGACCACATTTGCATTTTGGAGTCAGCAGGGGCGGGGATTATATTGAGCCGATATTTATAGAAGAAGAATAAATGTTGAGTGGTTTTTGAAAGCATTTTGGGTAGAATAAAAAAAATTATCAACTCATCTTGTAATCTTGTGATTGGGATGTTATACTATATCTAACTATCAGGAATTATGCGATGAGATATTGCATATCAAATGTAAGGACAAGGAAGTCCATATTTTATTCAAAGGAGTGATGACAATGGGTATTAAGGTTAATGTAAGTACAAATCAGGACTCTTCTTATCTGTTCCAGAGTCTTTCATCTGGTGGAATGGGAAATCTGAATTTCCTTTCAGATTATACCAGCATTAAGAATGGCAGCTATGGCAAGCTTATGAAGAGTTATTACGGCACAGGGAGTGCCTCCGGTGTAAATCTTCCCGGCACACAGACATCCAGCACAAATGCATCGGGCAGAAAGAGCGGTTCTCGCGATGTCCTCGAAGAAATTCTGGAAGCAAAGAAGCATCCGAAGGTTTCCAAAGAATCGCAGAAGTCCAATGCTGAGCTGACATCAGGACTTTCGAGCCTGTCGTCTACTGTTTCAGCACTGCAGAGTGACAAAACGTATACGGATACGGCAAATGGTCAGAGCGCCAAAGATAAGGTAGTCTCTGCAATGAAGGATTATGTTAAGAATTATAATGACGTTGTGAAGGCGGCAAAAGGTTCTACATTGACGGGCAAAACGGCATATGTGGCAAATATGATGAGCAGTACGTCTAGGAACGCTGATAAACTTGCAGAAATCGGCATTGGTATTAATTCGGATGGAACCATCGAATTGAATGAAGGTAAGCTGAAAGCAGCAGACATTTCTAAAGTACAGGAACTGTTTTCAACTGATAATATCATGAGTTATGGTTCTACGGTTGCATCTCGTCTTCAGTTTGCTGGTTCTACCGCTGGTACAGATGCTGTAGACAGCACGGAAACATCCACTACAGCAGCTTCCAGTGCATCTTCTCTTAAAGCAGACGCCAGAGCGCTTGCATCTGATGAGTTGTATGCAATGATGAAGGATAAGGATGGCAACGAGACAGATAAATATGATGTTAACAAAATTCTTGCTACAGCAAAGAGCTTTGTAAGCAATTATAACAACATGTTTGCGACAGCTGAATCCAGCACAAATTCTGGTGTATTGGCTAATTTGTCATACATCAGGGAGAAAACGTCTCACAGCGCGGAGACGCTGAAGCAGTTTGGAATCAGCGTGGATGAGAAGGGCAAAATGACGATTAACGAGGACACATTCAAGAACTCAGATATGTCCAAGGTACAGAATTTCTTCAAGGATTATGGTTCATCCATTGCTACGAATGCTTCGCTTGTAGACTATTATATGACTACACAGGCGAGTGCAGCCAGTGGTTACACAGATGCGGGTGCATATAATGTACAGGGAAGTGCCCGCTATGATGACATGATGTAGTGCGTTAAAGTAAAGAAAAGTAAGAACATACAGGATGCGAATCAGCCAGAGTAGGTCTGGTGGGTTCGCATCTTTTTTTGATGATGAGGATTGATACAAAGTTATAAAAACTTATAAAGAAAAGAGAAAGTTATAAAAAGTTATATAGAAAAGGTTCTATGAACAATCCGTTTACATTATCTTTTGGAAAAAAGCCGTTGCAATAAGAGAAATTGAAAGCTGGATTGTTGTGGAGTTTGTCATGATGCGGATGATTTGGTAAATTATCGTTTAGGTGGTTTACCCATAGGACCTAAACGACCACTCGGATAAGAAATAAATTCTACGTCAGCACGCTCGATAAAGCGTTCGCGAATGGCTTCCTTAAGAATTTATTTCTTATCCGAGTTAGTTTTTGGCTGACGGAAAACCAGCTAAGGACTCTGCTATAGCCGCCTAATTCACAGTTTGGCTGTCTGTCAAAGAGTAGACCATTCAATATTAGCTGAGTTCCCAATTGGGCTTTGCATCATTCAATAACCCAGCTCCGATGAAAAGAAATCCTCGAGGAAACAATTCGCGAACGCTTTATCGAGCGTGTTGACGAAAGGATTTCTTTTCATCGGAGCGGATATTCTGCATATGCATACCCAAGTTAAACGTTAATTTAAACCCTAAGTTGATTTTCATTTTTTCCTCTTAATGCAGCATGTATGGTAAAGTTATCTCTATTTGTTTACAATATAATTACAGCGCTGAAACAGTTTGGAGGTTTAAATGAATATGATTGATTTGCAGAAAATTGGAAAGAGAATTGCAACCCTGCGTAAGGAACGGGGGTATACAGGAGAAGAGCTTGCAGAGCGTCTGCATATAAGTCCGCAGGCTATATCAAAATGGGAAAATGCCAAATGTCTGCCGGAGACAGCGATTCTTCCTGATTTGGCGGAAGCGCTTGAGTGCAGTATTGACAGCCTGCTGTGTCCCAGAGAACTTTTTATCCTTGAAGCGATTTATACAGACGGGCAGACGAGTATTCCCGTAACACGTTTTGTAAATGATATGGTGCGTGACAATACGCTTAATATTTATGTGAATGCGCCGTTTGTGGGTACGGTCATTGACAATGACCGGTTAAAGCTCCTGACTATAAAATTCCAGACACCAAAAGGAATTTTCTATGCCTTTGCATTACAAAATGAAAATCTTCTTTTGGATAAGGAAAGTACTGGCTTTGCAGAGGACCAATCCTTTCGAATTATTGGTGCTTATTATGGGAACGAAAAGGAATATTCCTCTGCCATGCAGAGGATGGAGCATTATGAATATTTCAAATGGGATCAGATAGCAGTAAACCATGAAACTTTTCCTAGTAATACTGCCAGCGATGACACAGAANACCTGACACTGATTNATTTGAATGCGNATGGNATGNATGTAANNAGCTGTCCGGAAAACGGTGNGATTTATTACGGGAATCACCGCACACAGCTTTTGCTCCGAGATGATTCAAAATGTATTCTGAAAAATGTGATAAGACTGTCCTTTGAAGAGGGGATGGATTGTTCTTGGGCAGGCGCATTATTCGGGGCGCTTCAATATTTGGGAGAAGCTTATACTTATCATCAGATCATGGGGATGAGCGGTGCCTGTTATCGCATCTGCTTTACCGATGTCTGGGATTATAGCTGCACAGACGCTCTTGCAGCATTTGATTATGCGACACCGCTGTATAAGGCGATTGGATACTCTTTCCGCATAGCTGACAGACTGGAAAAGCAAGAGAGAAAAGAGGAACGCCTGGCGGTTATGGAGGATATTCAAAATGGAAAACCGGTGTTAGCAATCAATCTGCGGGTAGCTCCTGAATGGGGCATCATAACGGGGTATACCGATAATGGAAGCCGCTTTTTGTGCCGTACTTATTTTGACAAAGATATCTTCGCTGCTTTGGAACAGGAGGGCGGACGGAACTCGGAAGACTATCAAATGGTCTTTGAACAAAATGGAGGTTATCTTTTTAATGATTTCTGGCCTTTTATCCTGCTGCATTTCGGAGAAAAAGCAGAAATGCCATCGCCCCTAAACACCTTGAAAAGTTCCCTTGCTGCACTGATTAGTTCCTTTTGTGCCGGAAAATGCAACGGTTATTATCAGGGAAAGGAAGCCTACAAAGCATGGATGAAAGGACTTTCGAAGGAAGATGACTTTCAGCTTGAAAACGATAAAGAAAGTGTCTTAAGGAGATTATGCGTAAATGATGCCATGCTGTGCAGCCTTATAGATTCACGGCGTGCGGCAGCTTCCTATCTGCGTGCATGCACTTATCTGGTTTCGGGAAAAGAGAGTGAGTATTTGATTCGAATAGCAGAAAACTGTCAGATGATTTCGGATACGGTTTTAAGGTTTCGGAGCAAGGTTTCTCATTCGTCTGTATGTTCGATTACGTATAATACGATAAACGCTTTCGGGGTATCTACGCCGGAGCTTCGGAAAGAACAAATCAGCCTGCTTGAGAATGCACTTATTTTGGATGAGGAAAGCAGCAGGCTTGCCAAATTGATACTGGAAATGCCATAGAGTAAAGGTAATTTCTCAGATAACTTTTGTATGATATTTTTAACTTACGCTTCCCTGAGGTATCTTACCTCCCTCACAAAGCATCTTGCCGTTATCTACCTTGCGGCAGGATGCTTTATTATGATATTAAGAAAGTACTGTAATTGAAATAAATCAGGTGAAAGGGGAGAACAGGATGCCGGAGGCAATTATTAAGGTAAAGAATTTGAAAAAATATTTTGGAGAAGTAAAGGCAGTAGATGATATCAGTTTTCAGGTGGGACGGGGAGAGTTGTTTGGCTTTTTGGGGATTAATGGAGCTGGAAAATCTACCACCATCAACATGCTTTGTACCGTTTTGGAACCGACAGCCGGAGAAATTGAGGTTTGCGGATTTAAAGTAGGCAGGGAGGATGAGCAGGTCAGAAAAAAGATTGGTGTGGTGTATCAGAACAATTGTCTGGACGACCGCCTTACCGTAAAGGAAAATCTCTTTATCCGGGGAGCCATGTACGAAAAAAACAGCAGAAAGCTGTCGCAGAATATTTCAAGGCTCTGTGAGATTCTGGAACTGGAAGATGTGTACGGCAGAAGATTTTCCAANCTNTNNGNANGGCAGAAGCCGGCGNTNCGAGATTGCCAGAGCACTGGTAAATACGCCGGAAATCATGTTTCTGGACGAACCCACCACTGGCCTGGATCCTGCCACGCGCAAGAACGTATGGCAGTGTCTTGACCGGCTCCGGAAAGAGGAAAACATGACCGTCTTTCTCACCACCCATTACATGGAAGAAGCGGCAAAAGCCTCTCACATAGCGGTAATTGACGGAGGGATTTTAAAGGAATACGGGACCCCGTTTTCTTTAAAAGAAGCCTATGCGAAAGACCGGCTGAGGCTGATACCGAAACAGGGGAAGACAGAGGAGCTGAGCAAATATCTGGATGAGAAGGGAATCGCTTTCAGGCAGAAGGAAGAGTCTTTGGTGATTGATCTTTCGGACAGTATGGCGGCACTGCCAATTTTAAATGCAGCGGGAAAGCTGGCGGAAGGCTTTGAAGTGGTGCAGGGATCTATGGATGATGTGTTTTTGAATGTGACGGGCAAAAAGCTTTTACAGGCATAAATGTTTTGGAATGGAGGAAAAAATGAGAGAGATTTATAATTTATTAAAGAGAAATATTTTGCTGTATCTGCGGGATTATGCGGCAGTGTTCTTTTCCCTGCTGTCTATGCTGATCGTACTGGCGCTGATGGTTATTTTTTTGGGAAACATGAACAGTGAAAATGTGGTGGATGCCCTTGCAGAGCTTGGAGGAGTGCGGGATACGGCAGCAGATAAGGCCAATGCAGATTATTTAATTCAAATGTGGACACTNNCCGGAANTTTGGTGGTGAATACCGTGACTGTGACGTTGACCGTGACGGGAGAAATGNTGGAGGATCAGGTATCNAATAAGCTTGTGAGCTTTTATGTTACGCCGGTAAAACGGATCAAAATTGCGTTTGGATATATTTNCTCCGCATGGATTGTGGGTACGGTGATGTGTCTTTTTACTTTGGCNGCAGGAGAAGCCTATATGGTGTTTCAGGGGCACTCGCTGCTNCCGGCTGGTNCTCTTTTGAAGNTGTCAGGATTTATATTTTTGAATGCATTTGTATACTCGGCGATATCTTATCTGCTGGCGTTGTTTGTCCGTAGCAGCAGTGCATGGGGCGGACTGCAGACCATTGTGGGAACTCTGGTAGGATTTGTGGGAGCAATTTATCTGCCGGTTTCTATGCTGCCGGATGGGGTGATGAAGGTGCTGAAGTGCCTTCCGGTAATCCACGGGGCGGCCATGATGCGGGAGCTCTGCATTCAGGATGCGCTAGATAAGACTTTTTACGGACTGCCTCAGGCTGCATCAGAAATATTTAAAGAGCAGATGGGGGTTGCCATCCAGATGGGCGGCAGTGAAATTGGACTTGCCGATCAAATCCTTTTTCTGTTGTTTTATGGTATAATAGCAGTAATAGTTTCGGCGGTGATCACGAAAAGACGCAGGCTCCGTGACCGATAAAATTTGTCAAAGGATAAAGAGCAGAAGTGTACAAAGCACAAAAAGTGATACAATAGGAAAGAAAAGCGTAAATAGGAGACGATAATGAAAATTACCATCGTGGATTGTCCCGAAGGAGAAGAGGACGAGATCATTATAAAGTGCAGACAGGTAGATGAACAGATGCTGAAATTGATTCATACCATAAAAATGGGCCGGGAGAAGATCATTGGTACAAGGGATGGCAGCATCATGCAGATTGATCCCGGGCAGATCTATTATTTTGAGGCGGTGGATAATCGGGTATTTCTTTATTTGCAAAAAGAAGTTTATGAGACAAAATACAAGCTGTATGAACTGGAGGAACGCTTCCGGGGGACGGATTTTTTCCGGGCGTCGAAATCTGTTATTTTAAACCTTTCCCAAATAGAGAATCTGACGCCTGCGCTTGGAGGAAGATTTGAAGCGGCAATGAAAAACGGAGAAAAAGTTTTGATTTCCAGACAGTATGTCCCCATACTGAAAGAAAAACTGGGTCTGTAGGGAGGTGCAGGGATGAACAGGATTAAAAGTTTTTTACATTGTTATGTATGCGTGATGTCCTGCGTGACGCTTGCTACGGCTGTGTTTATTACCGTGTTTATGCCGGAGGTGGAGCTTGGAGTAGAGCTTTTGTGGCAGATGATGCTGGTATCCTTTTTGTGCAGTATTTTCAGCCTGCTTTATCCGGGAAAGACCATAAGCAAGAAAAAAATGGCGATGTTGATTGCTCTGCATTATGTGGAAGTGCATGGAGTGGTGCTTGGATTTGGTTTTCTTTTTAACTGGTTTTCAATAGAATATCTTCCGCATGTGATCGGCATGCTGATATTCATTAATGGAATTTTTTTACTTATTTCCGTAGTAGAATGGAATCGTGAAAAAGAAATTGCCCGGCAGATGAACAGGCGTCTTGCGGAATATCAAAAGAGCGTGGTACAATAGGAGATGAAAGCCCGTAGCAATCGGCTTTTATCAATTATACGAGCACGGAGACCGCGCAAATGGCATTTACACATCTTCACGTCCACACAGAATACAGTCTGCTGGACGGCTCCAACAAAATAAAAGAATACGTGAAGCGGGTAAAAGAACTGGGCATGGACAGTGCGGCGATCACGGATCACGGCGTTATGTACGGCGTGATCGATTTTTATAAGGCATGCCGGGAAGAGGGAATTAATCCCATTTTGGGATGTGAGGTCTATGTGGCGCCGAACTCCCGCTTTGACAGGGAATTAACAGGTGGTGAAGAGCGGTATTACCACCTTGTTCTGCTTGCAGAAAATAATACCGGTTATGATAATCTGATGAAGATTGTCAGCCGGGGATTTACGGAAGGATATTATTATAAGCCCCGTGTGGATATGGAGCTTTTGCAGAAATATCATGAGGGAATTATTGCTCTTTCCGCCTGCCTGCAGGGGGAAGTAGCAAAGTACATTCAAAAAGGTCTCATTGACGAGGCAAAGAAGGCGGCATTAAGATACCGGGACTGCTTCGGAGAAAATAATTATTTTTTGGAATTGCAGGATCATGGTCTGCCCCCGCAAAGGAACGTAAACACATCACTTTTGCAGATCAGCAGGGAACTGGATATACCTCTTGTGGCAACCAACGATGTGCATTATACCTATGCGGACGATGCAAAGCCCCATGATATTCTTCTTTGCATACAGACCGGTAAAAAGCTTGCAGATGAAGACCGGATGCGCTATGAGGGCGGTCAGTACTATGTGAAAAGTGAAGAGGAGATGAAAGGGCTGTTTCCCTATGCATGGGAAGCGGTGGAGAACACTCAGAGAATTGCCGACCGGTGCCATGTGGAAATTGAGTTTGGGGTGACCAAACTGCCGAAATTTGATGTGCCGGCAGGATACGATTCCTGGGGATATTTAAATAAGCTTTGCTATGACGGGCTGAAGGAGCGTTATGGGGAGGATATCGATGCCCCTGCGGGAAACAGCGGTCAGAGCCTTAAAGAACGTCTTGATTATGAGCTTTCGGTTATTCAGACCATGGGATATGTGGATTACTTCCTGATTGTGTGGGATTTCATTAACTATGCAAAGTCTAATGGGATCATGGTGGGACCGGGACGAGGCTCAGCGGCGGGAAGCATTGTGGCCTATGCCCTTCGGATCACGAATATTGATCCGATTAAATACAATCTTCTGTTTGAGCGCTTTTTAAATCCGGAGCGTGTTTCCATGCCGGATATTGATATCGATTTCTGCTACGAGAGAAGGGGAGAGGTCATCGATTATGTGAGTCGTAAATATGGCTCTGAAAAGGTGGTGCAGATCGTAACCTTTGGTACCTTGGCGGCCAAGGGCGTGATCCGGGANGTGGGAAGNGTTATNGNTCTNCCTTATGCCTNTGTGGATTNNCTTGCAAAGGNCATACCGAACGAGCTTAATATCACNATTGACAGGGCTCTTCAGCNNCAATCCGGAGCTCCGAAAACTATATGAATCGGATGAACAGGTGCATACCCTGATTGATATGAGTAAGCGCCTTGAGGGACTTCCCAGGCATACATCCATGCATGCGGCAGGAGTGGTGATCTGTTCCCGGCCGGCGGAAGAACTGGTGCCTTTATCCAGGGGGAGTGACGGTGCGATAACCACTCAGTTTACCATGACAACCATTGAGGAACTGGGACTTTTGAAGATGGACTTTCTGGGACTGCGGACGCTCACGGTGCTTCGGGATGCGGTAGCGCTTATTGAGAAAGACACGGGGGTCCATATTGATATTGATAACATTGGATTTGACGATAAAAAGGTTTTTACCTCTATCGGCTCCGGACGGACAGATGGCGTGTTCCAGCTGGAAAGCGGCGGTATGAAAAGCTTTATGAAGGAATTAAAACCGGAAAATTTTGAGGATATCATAGCCGGTATCTCTCTTTATCGTCCGGGGCCTATGGATTTTATACCCAAATATATTAAGGGAAAGAATAGTCTGGGGGATATCACCTATTCCTGTTCTCAACTGGAACCGATTCTTGCGCCTACTTACGGCTGTATTGTGTATCAGGAGCAGGTTATGCAGATTGTTCGTGATCTGGGCGGATATACCCTTGGCAGAAGTGATCTGGTACGCCGTGCTATGAGCAAGAAAAAGCAGGCGGTAATGGAAAAAGAAAGAGCCAACTTCGTATACGGTAATGAGCAGGAGGGTGTACCGGGATGTGCGGCCAACGGCATTTCTGAGCAGGTGGCTTCTCAGATTTATGACGATATGATGGATTTTGCCAAATATGCATTTAATAAATCCCATGCGGCATGCTATGCGGTAGTGTCTTATCAGACGGCNTATTTGAANTATTATTACCCNGTGNAATTTATGNCGNCGCTGATGACCTCCGTGATTGATAATTCCGGAAAAGTTGCAGAGTACATTATGGTCTGCAGGAACATGGGAATTTCCATTCTGCCTCCGGACATTAATCAGGGGGAGAGCGGATTTTCAGTTGATGGAAAATCCATCCGTTATGCGCTTACTGCGATTAAGAGTGTAGGGAGGCCGGTAATTGATGCGGTGGTGAAGGAGCGGAATGAAAGAGGGCCATACACGAACTTGAAGGATTTTATTACCAGAGTTGCGGACAAGGAAGTGAACCGGAAAGCTATTGAGAATTTCATTAAGGCAGGCGCTTTTGACTCTCTTCCGGGAACCCGCAAGCAGTTTATGAGTGCTTATGTGCAGATCATGGATCATATTGTTCATGACCGGAAGAATAATATGGCAGGGCAGATGAGCCTGTTTGATATTGTGGATGAAAGTCAGAAAGAGGAGTTTGAGGTAAAGCTTCCCGAAGTGGGGGAATATTCCAAGGAAATGCTGCTTGCTTTTGAAAAAGAGGTGCTGGGCGTTTACATCAGCGGCCATCCTCTTGAGGAACAGGAGGAACTTTGGCGCAAAGGAATCACCAACACGACGGCAGATTTTATGCTGGATGAGGAAACACAGGAAACCGTTGTGCGGGATAACCAGCCGGTGGTGATTGGCGGCATGATCGCAGAAAAAAAGATCAAGTATACCAAGAATGATAAGATTATGTCCTTTCTGCAGGTAGAGGATCTGGCAGGAAGCGTGGAGGTTATTGTTTTTCCCAGAGATTACGAGAAGTACAGCGCTAAGCTTATGGAAGAAAATAAAGTTTTTATCAGGGGAANAGTGTCTCTGGAANAAGAGAAGGATGGAAAGNTGATCTNCGAAAAAATAACTGCTNTCGATGAAATCNNTCGNAAGANTTTGGATAAAGTTTCCCGATAAACAAAGCTATGAGCAGGAGGAAAAGGAACTGTTTTCCCTGACTGCCGATTCGGATGGCAATGACAGTGTGATTATTTTTCTTGCGGATCAGAAAGCAATGAAAAAGCTTCCACCCAACCGGAATGTGAATGCAGATGNGGCACTGGTGANGAAATTNGGGGAAAGANTNGGNAAAGAAAACATAANAGTNGTCTGGGACGTGAAAAAGGATTGAAAACACGGACAAAAAAGTATAAAATAGAGAGCAAAGAAAGGACGTGACCGGTTATGGCAAAAGAGATTAAAACCATAGGTGTNCTTACCAGCGGCGGAGATGCCCCCGGCATGAATGCTGCNATCCGTGCAGTTGTGCGAAAGGCAATTGGAAACGGCGTAAAGGTTAAGGGNATTAAAAAGGGCTATCAGGGCCTGCTCAACGAGGAAATTGTAGACATGGAAAAGAAAGATGTCTCCGATACCATTCANAAGGGTGGTACCATACTCGGAACGGCACGCTGCCCGGAGTTCAAGCAGGAAGANGTTCAGCNNAGAGCTGCTGAAATCTGTAATAAGCATGGAATTGANGGACTGGTGGTNATNGGNGGAGACGGTTCCTATCGGGGNGCNCAGGCNCTGGCNAGAAACGGNATTAATACNGTGGGAATACCNGGAACCATTGACCTTGATATTGCATGTACCGATTATACCATCGGATTTGACACAGCNATCAANACAGCCATGCAGGCNATCGATAAGGTCAGAGATACNTCATCTTCTCATGAAAGATGCAGTATCATTGAAGTTATGGGAAGAAATGCAGGNTACATTGCCTTATGGNGCGGTGTNGCCAACGGGGCTGAGGATATACTGCTTCCCGANAAATATGATTTTAANGAGCAGAATATAATCAACAATATCATCAAAAACCGTAAGTTCGGGAAGACCCATCANATTATTGTCAATGCAGAAGGAATCGGNCATTCNACTTCCATGGCAAGGAGAATNGAGGCGGCTACCGGTATTGAGACCAGAGCAACCATTTTAGGATACATGCAGCGAGGCGGTTCCCCGACTTGTAAGGATCGTTTTTATGCTTCCATCATGGGTGCTTATGCGGCAGACATTTTATGTGCGGGCAAGAGCAACCGGGCAGTGGGATACAAAAATGCGGAGTGTCAGGATTTTGACATTGCGGAGGCTCTTCAGATGAAAAAGGAGATCTCTGAATATCAATTCCAGGTCAGCAAATTACTGTCACAATAATTTGTTATAGAGTTTACTGTGGATTACACAAGGCGGGTGCAGGAGTCCGAAGGGCAAGGCAGCCGCCTTTTAAGTGCTAATATGAAATGGAACGAAAGGACACAGGACTATGATTACCAGTTTGGGAAACGGCCGTATCAAGCATCTTACGGCTCTTCGGGAAAAAAGCCGGGATCGAAACCGGGAAGGGCTTTTTCTGGCAGAAGGAATAAAAATGTTCGAAGAAGCTCCCTTAGAAAAAATCCGTGAAGTGTACTGCGGAGAAAGTTTTTACAGGCTTCTTTTGAACAGGAAATCAGAAAGAAATAGGGCGGAAGTTTTCCGTCTGGAGAAGGTACATCATAAGCTGGAGGAATGCCAAAGACGAGGAATTTTTGTGGAGCAGCTTTCGGATGAGGTTTTAAAAAAGGCGGCGGATACCATGACCCCTCAGGGAATTTTGTTTGTGATGGAGCAATTTTTTTATTCTCTTGAGGATATGTTAAAGCAGGCAGTGCAATCATTTCGGCTGCACGGCAGAAATCCCCTTTTTTTGATTCTTGAGGATATTCAGGATCCGGGGAATCTGGGAACCATGATCCGGACCGGAGAGGGGGCGGGAGTGAGTGGAGTGATTATGAGCAAAGGCTGTGTGGATATTTATAATCCCAAAACCATACGTTCCACCATGGGCTCCCTGTATCGCGTCCCCTTTGCTTACCGTGAGGATCTTGAAGAGGCGATAAAAGAGCTGCAGAAAAATGATATTACCGTTTATGCGGCTCATCTGAAAGGGGAAACNTATTTNGANCGGANAGNTTATCAGGGAGGAAGCGNCTTTCTGGTGGGAAATGAAGGAAATGGGCTTAAGGAAAAGACCGCAGATCTGGCAGATACTTATATAAAGATTCCCATGGAGGGCAGTCTGGAATCATTGAATGCGGCGGTGGCGGCGGCGCTTTTGCTTTATCAGGCGGCAGGAAAAAACAGAAAGGATGGAGAGTAAAATGACAGTAGGATTTATCGGACTTGGAAATATGGCAAAAGCCATGATCGGCGGCATGCTTGCTGGAAAGCTTGCAGAACCCTCCGATATAATCGGGTCTGCAAGAACAGAGGCAACCCGCGGAAAGATGAAAGAGACCTATGGTATAACGGTAACAGAGGATAATGGGCAGGTAGCAGAGAGGGCAGATATCCTGATTCTGGCGGTAAAGCCTCAGATGTTTGAAGAAGTGATACCACAGATCCGCGGACAGGTCAAAGAGGAGGCACTTATTATCAGTATTGCAGCAGGAAAGACAATAGCATGGATTGAGGAAGCCTTCGGACGGACGATCAGACTTGTCCGCTGCATGCCGAACACCCCGGCAATGGTGGGAGCAGGTTGCAGCGGAGTGTGCAGAAATAAGCAGGTCAGTGATCAGGAGNTNGAGCTCTGCATGAAATATCTGGGAAGCTNCGGTATNGCGGAAGAGGTTNCTGAACGGCTTATGGATGCGGTAGGAGGAGTCANNGGAAGCTCGCCAGCTTTTGTTTTTCTTTTCATAGAGGCTCTTGCGGATGGCGGGGTAANAGCAGGAATGCCAAGACAGCAGGCGTACCGCTTCGCCGCTCAGACCGTAATGGGAAGTGCNNAGCTGATGCTGGAAACCGGAAAACACCCGGGAGAATTGAAAGATATGGTATGTTCCCCCGGCGGAACCACCATAGAAGGCGTACAGATTTTGGAGAAAGCGGGCCTCCGCGCCGGCGTGATGAGTGCCGTAGAAGCATGTGTCGAAAAATCAAAAAATATGTAAAATAACCGTAATAATTTTAGAAAATTTTGGAATAAAAATCTCACAAATTTCCATATCAGAGACCGAAACTTGACAAAACTGGTATGTTTTGTTAATATAGTGCCCATCCTTGATGTAATAAAGTTGTAACATTTTAAGGGC
>WFLX010303231.1_pt1 | contig 24690 bp, 24 predicted proteins | sample 4967041 | NCBI WGS metagenome assembly WFLX01 (sample SAMN12857096, study PRJNA449069) | gut metagenome | isolation source: stool from male and female vole | host: Microtus ochrogaster | place: USA:Florida | collected 2017
TGGTGACCTCCGTTTTCACTTCGTTTTTCCTCTCTTTTCAAGAATTACTCTTTGTTTTTAATTTTACTCAAAACTTCAACCCCGATTTCTATTCCGAAATCGGGGTTTTTCGACAGACTGGCCCACACAGTTTTACCTGTGTGGGCTATTTTAGTTTCAGAAAACAACCTTCATATTGTGATACTTTGAAACAATGTCCTCAAATCCGACAGATTTATAAAGTTTGTAGCCGTTGTCAGTTGCTTTAAGTTCAACAAAATCAAGTTTCATTTCCTTTGCATCAGAGATTAAAAACTCCATTATTTTTCCTGCAATACCTTTTTTCTAAATTGAGGTTTTGTATAGACATTCAAAACAGTTCCTGTCTTGCCATTAATAAAGCTCGGATTTGCAGGTTTTTCAGATACCAGAAGAAAACAACATGAAATTATTCTTTCTGATTTCACAACATATACAAACAAATCTTTATTCAGATGATTGTGATAATATACGGGAAGCTGATTTCTTATTTTTTCGGACTGAATTTCTNNAAGNNTTNCATAATCTTCCGTTAGATATTCAAGTCTNATCTGAACAAGTTCATTAATGTCCTTTAAATCTGNCTTTTCAACTTTGATTTGCATATTATTCTTCGGGTTCTTTGATTTCGCCGACAATCGGAAGCGGGTCAATCCCCTGTCTTGTGTAGTAGTCGGAAAGTGCAGAACGTACAGCCTGTTCAGCGAGTACGGAACAGTGTACCTTTACAGCCGGAAGTCCGTCAAGTGCCTCAACAACAGCGTCGTTTGTAAGTTTGAGAGCGTCGTCAATGGACTTACCCTTGATAAGTTCGGTAGCCATTGATGAAGTAGCAACAGCCGCACCACAGCCGAAAGTCTTGAATTTAGCGTCTGTAATAATATTATTGTCGATTTTGAGATACATTTTCATAATGTCGCCACACTTGGCATTGCCGATTTCACCAACGCCGTCAGCGTTCTCAATCTCTCCTACGTTTCTCGGGTTTGAAAAATGGTCAAGTACCTTTTCACTGTACATCATAATATATCATTCTGCTACTTAAAATATGGACCAATATGCCCATATCAAGAAAATTCCTGCTTCACCCTGTATGCTTTTGATTATGACAAGCCACAATCTACTCACAAGTTCATGTACAGTCCACAGGCGTAAATTCCCGTGTAGCCCACGGTACATATTTACAATTGCGTGATTTCTGCAATTTTGTAAATAAAAATTTTTCTTTAGTAGCTACTCCTCTCTTAAAAATAAAATAATTAAAAATATCTTTGCCCTTGGTTTTCGGGTCTTTACCATTGACCAACTGCCCCCACAAGGTACTATCCTATTGTTATGCCGTAATATTTCAGCCGGCAAGGGCTTCTGTTCCGCAGTTCCGCCTGCTGTAAAGTCAGCACAAACTATGCCATGGAATTTCTGGCATCTTCGGACTTTGCTCATTTGTCAACTCCTGTCCGCATTTGTCTATATTTTTCTATCCTCCTTTAATACTATATTAACAGCAGTCCCAGTTATAGAGGACATCGCTGAAATCTTTATTTTTTAATTTTTCACTGTTTATGAAGAAATTTCCTACTCCCGAATCTCCCCACATTGCTACATCTTCGTCACCGATAGAGTCCGTATCAAGCTGAAACAGCAGGAAATCATAATATTCAAGCATTTTTTCATCTCGTGGGTCACATTGAGTAAAGTACGGATAACCGCCTACTTTATGTCCTGTATATGATTCATCATATTCTTCAAATTCAGTACCATATTCATTCTTGTGACAATCAATATATTGGTTTTCGGACTTCTCAAAACTCATACCACACTCACAGAAAACAGGAAAATTATTATATTCACTGTCGTCGTACTCGTTTTTTATGAACTTTTCTTCTATTTCCTCTTTTGTTACAGTCTTGTCGATTTCAGGATAATATATAACCCTGAAACCGTCCTGATTAGTCGGATTATCCCAGTCAAGACCGCAGTCGTCGTCATTGGCAATCCAGAACTGCAAAAGCCCCTTATCCATGAAACCATCAAGCTGAATTTTGTCACACTCTATCTGTGCGAGAAGCCTTAACTGGTTACCGTTGCTGTCTGTCGGGAAATCCTTGTCATGCGGAATATATCCAAGTCCGCCTATTTTACTTTCAAAAATTGACGGTTTTATGTCGGTGAGTGTGATTTTCACACACGGCTTTACTGAATCTGACATAATAAATTTACTCCTTTTAATTAAGTAAGGTTATTTTATCCGGTAGCCCTCATAAAAATATGACTGTTCAATACCCTTAAAAATAACTTCCCTGCTGTTTGTCTGTCCGGTAAGATTAGGCTTTAACAACGCCCTTAATTCAAGGTCATTAACCGGACTTCTTTCCATAGCCTGAAGATAACACGACTTGTCCACGTTCTGCCAGTCAACAACAACGCCAAGATTCTTTTTAAGAATCATATCAAACCATATGCGTGTACTTCTTCCGTTGCCCTCAAGAAACGGGTGACATATATTCATTTCAACGTATTTTGAAATTATCTCCTTAAAATTATTTTCGGGCATCTTTTCCACTACCGAAAGTGCCGGCATGAGATACAAGGCGTTTGCAAAACGGAAATTCCCCTTTGCTATGTTGACAGTACGTATTTTTCCGGCAAAATCATATAATCCGCCAAAAAGTGCCTTGTGTATCTCAATAAGACCATTAAGCGTTCCGACTTCTATATTTTTGATTTTTTCGGACGTAAAAAGCAGTTTTGCATTTTCAAGGCTTTTTCTGTTAATTTCCTGTTCGGTCATTCGTATTTTTCGCCTTTCATCATCTTTTCCCATACCGGAGACATTGAACGCAGTCTNTCAACTACTNTCGNGACAACCTCTAAAATATNGTNAACNTCCTCNTNAGTAACGTNCTCCTCAATANAGAGANGGAGANNACCGTGTGCCACTTCATGTTTCAGACNAATTGAAAGAAGTACGTGCGACGGGTCAAGTGAACCAGATGTGCAGGCAGAACCCGAAGAAGCACATATACCGTTTAAATCGAGCATAAGAAGAAGTGACTCCCCTTCTATTCCCTCAATGGAAATATTAAGATTACCAGGGAGACGCTTGTCCCTGTCACCATTAAGACGTGTATACGGAAGTTCAAGTATACCGTCGATAAGTCTGTTTCTTCTCGGAACAATAACAGCCGACTTTTCGGCAATATTCTTTGTAGCGTTTTCAATGGCAACACCAAGTCCGACGATTGCCGGAACATTCTCAGTACCTGCACGCTTGTTTCTTTCCTGTGCACCGCCGTGAATGAGATTTGGAAGTGTTATTCCCTTTCTTACGTATAAAGCACCGATACCCTTTTGTGCGTGAATCTTATGTCCGGAAAGTGAAAGCATATCAATGCCCTGTTTCTTAACATCAATCTCAACGTGTCCCACAGCCTGTACTGCATCTGTATGGAAAATAACTTTTTTCTCCTTACATATCTTAGCAATTTCCTCAATAGGCTGAATTGTGCCTATTTCGTTATTAGCGTACATGATTGTAACAAGTGCGGTATCCTCACGGACAGCGTTTTTTATATCTTCCGGATTAACAAATCCGTCAGCACTTACAGGCACATATGTTATGTCAAAACCATGCTTTTCAAGATATTCACAGGTGTGAAGCACCGCATGATGTTCAAATACAGATGTAATAATGTGTTTCTTGCCTTTTTTAGACATATTTTCGGCAACGCCCTTTATAGCCCAGTTGTCAGCTTCAGAACCGCAACTTGTGAAAAATATTTCTCTCGGTTCTGCACCGATAGCTTTCGCAACCTTTGCCCTTGCCTCCTCAATGTCTTTCTGTGCATCTCTGCCGAGCTTGTATATACTTGAAGCATTACCGTAAGCCTTTGTAAAGTGCGGCAACATAGCGTTGAGTACTTCCTCTGAAACTGCTGTTGTAGCAGCATTGTCTGCATAAATAAATCTTTTTTCCATAAAAAAATACCTCCCTTTTATCTTAACGAATATATATCACGCTGTTCAACAGCAAGTCTGTCACAGCGTTCATTTTCGGGGTGACCTGCATGACCCTTTACCCAGTTGAAAGTAACTTCATGCCTTTCAAGAAGCGGAAGAAGCTGTTTCCATAAATCAGTGTTCGGGACTGGTTCACCTTTTTTTATCCAGTTTTTTTTCTGCCAGTTATAGACCCAGCCTTTTGTAACACTGTCAGCAACATATTTGCTGTCTGTCGTGAGTATAACCCTGCACGGTTCTTTGAGTGCGGACAAAGCCACGATAACGCCGGTAAGTTCCATTCTGTTATTTGTAGTTGCACTCTCACCGCCGGAAAGTTCCTTTTCATGACTGCCGTAACGCATTACTACTCCGTAACCGCCTGCTCCTGGATTCCCGCTGCACGCACCGTCTGTAAATATTTCAACCGTTTTAATAAAAATCCACTCCTGATTAAACATATACATATATTATAACCTATCATTTCCATAAAATGAATATATGTTAACCATATGAAACGTATAATATATGTTAGTGTTCGCTTACTAAAAAACCCCTTTCAAATATACAAAACATATAATATTCTTTGATAATTACATTTCGTTATTATGCACAAATTTTTTGTGCAATTTTCGTCGCAAACGTGTTTTAGGCTATATTCCGTCAGAAATTTTCACTGTCGGTTATATTTATTTTTTAGAAAGGTGTCAAAATACTCTTGCTTTTTTTCAAAAAATATGTTATTATAAAATAGCATGGATAGGATTTATCTTTTTGACAACGTTACATAATCCCCCGTTTCTTCAGGCAGAGGATTTACGGGTTAATTCATCAGCAGGAGCGGAACGTTATTGGTGTCCCTTTCTGATATCAGGCAGTCAGCACTTATTGGTGTGTGCCGTGTTCCTGAAAATGCCTGCATGGATTTAAACAAATCATATATATAAAGGAGGAGCTTTTTTATNANACTACTGCTNAACAATATNGAANATGCCGTTGANCNAAAATATCTTATANCANAAAGTCTCAAGAATCAGGCGGAAGCCGGTACGGTCGTTCATATTATGGGTGCTCAGACTGAAAGCGACGGTGTAAGCGTAAAATATCGTGTAACAAGCACCGGTCAGGACTATACCGCAAAATTTGCTGATGTAAAACAATTTTCCAAATGGGCAACCGCAGACAACTTTGTTGCCCGTTATCAGGACAACCTTACAACTTCTGAAATAAGAAGATACATAAAAGTACGCAATAACTCTTTCATGGCATCGGGAGGAATACCTATTATTGCAGGTGTTGCAGTTGTATGGCTTATTATGCTGGTTGCTTTAGTAACAAAACTTCTTGCATGGTGGCAGATTCTTATAGGCGGAGTATGTCTTTCTGTTATGGTTTATTTCTGTATCACCACTTTCTACAAAAAACGCAGAAGCAAGATAATGTCTCAGATTTACAACAAAGTAAGTGCTGCGTGGGAAGGCGGAGGCGTAGTTCTTCGTTAAAATACAGTCAGCTACAGATAAAAAAATAAGCTATAAAAACGCCTTTCTGACTGAACGGCGTTTTTATTACATTAAAAATACATGATATAATTATCTTGTATATATCTGTATATACATTATAATATAATTTAAGGAGTTTTGACGATGGGAAAATATTTCGGAACAGACGGTTTCAGAGGAACAGCAAATGAAAATCTGACCGCAGACCACGCCTATAAAGTAGGTCGTTTTCTCGGATGGTACTACGGAGAAATCAAAAAAAGAAACGGAGATGATTCAGCTCCGAGAATAATTATCGGAAAAGATACACGCCGTTCAAGCTATATGTTTGAATATTCACTTGTAGGAGGAATTACCGCCTCCGGTGCGGACGCTTATCTCCTCCACGTTACAACAACGCCGTCCGTTGCATATATATCAAGAGTTGACGGATTTGACTGTGGTATTATGATTTCTGCCAGCCATAATCCTTACTANGACAANGGTCNTAAACTTNTAAACAGTCAGGGCGNAAAAATGGAGGANAGTGTAACTTCTCTTATTGANGACTNTATTGACGGCAANCTCAATGTTTTCGGTACGGAAATAAAAGAGATTCCCTATGCAAAAAATGAAAAAATCGGTCGTTCCGTTGACTATGTATCAGGACGAAACCGCTATATCGGCTATCTTATTTCACTTGGAATGTATTCTTTCAGAGGCATGAAAATAGGTCTTGANTGTGCAAATGGTGCTTCATGGAATATCGCAANGGCAGTCTTTGACGCTCTCGGAGCAACCACATATGTAATAAATGCCGAACCTAATGGCACAAATATCAACGACAATGCAGGTTCTACACATATTGAGGTCTTACAGAAATTCGTTGTTGAAAAAGGTCTTGATGCCGGTTTTGCCTATGACGGCGATGCTGACCGCTGTCTGTGCGTTGACGAAAAGGGAAACGTAATCACAGGTGACCACATTCTCTATATCTATGGCAGATACATGAAAGACCGTGATAAGCTTGTCAACAATACCGTTGTTGCAACAATTATGTCGAATTTCGGACTTTTCAAGGCTTTCGACGAAGCCGGAATAAATTACGCTAAAACCGCAGTAGGTGATAAATATGTCTATGAATACATGAAAGAACATGACTGCTGTCTCGGCGGAGAACAGTCCGGACATATCATTTTCTCAAAATATGCGTCAACAGGCGACGGTATTCTTACAAGCCTTAAAATAATGCAGGCTATTATGTCCACTGAAAAAAAATTAAGCGAACTCGCTGCACCTTTCAAAGTATATCCACAGGTTCTTGAAAACGTCCGTGTAAAAGACAAATCCGCCGCACAGTCTGACAGCGACGTACAGGCTACCGTTAAGGAAGTCGCTGAAGCTCTTGGAGATTCAGGAAGAATACTCGTGCGTGAAAGCGGTACTGAACCCGTTGTGCGTGTAATGGTTGAGGCAGGAGATGAGGAAACCTGCCGTAAATATGTAAATAAAGTAATCANCATNATCAANTCAAAGGGTCNCACAATATAAAAGTATATTATAAAAACGGCTGATTATTCTGACATAATTCAGCCGTTTTTTACATTTTGACAAAATTCTTATATAAATTTTCTTTATGCTTTGTCTAAATACTTGAAAATATCGGAAATTCCCGAAAAATATTGACGTTTCAGTATTTAAGTGATATAATAAGTGTTGTCCGGAAACAGACGGTTTTTTTATAATTCCGCTATGTCCGTATAAAAAAATATATATTTAAAACGGAGGTAACAATGAACAACAAAGACAGCCGTAATATAAATATTACGCTTAAAAATGAAGAAGAAGACAAGGACGATATAATAATTTCCCTGCCGACGATATTCAAAAAACTTAAAAAGTACTTTCTGATATGGCTTGTTGTCGCTGCTATAGTTTTGGTGGCGGTATTTGGCAGTACTACTATCAAGACAATGCACCGAAAGCCTGTTATTACCGCTGTGGTAAGCTTTACACATGAGGGTATCGAAAAAGGTCTTGACCCCAACGGTATGGACTTCAACAAGGATACAATAAAAAATCCTGTTGTTATCGAAAGTGCTCTCACAAGCCTTAATCTTCCGCTTGACCAGCTTGACGACATAAGAAACAGTATCGAAATTGAAGGTCTTATACCAGCAGACGCTATGAACAAAATCCTTACCTACAAAAACGTTTATGAAAATGCCAATTCCAATAACCTTCAGGCAGCTCAGTCTATGCTTGATGTACAGATATTCCCTACAAAATTCCAGATAACTTTCAATTATGCCGAGACAAGTCTCAGCCGTAAAACAGCTGTTCAGGTTCTAAATACAATGCTTGAGGAATATAAAGGTTATTTCTTTGATATGTATGGCTATAATGAATCACTCGGAAGCTCCGTAAACGCTCTTGATATTTCAAGTTATGACTACTCCGAGGGAATTGAAGTTCTGAAAACCTCTCTTGATACTCTCAGCAAATATGTAAAACAGCTCTCCAATGATGATAACACACGTTTCCGTTCTTCTATAACAGGATATACTTTTGACGACCTCTATCAGGCTGTTGACACAGTAAAAAGCATAGACCTTGACAAAGTGTCATCTTTTGTAACCGTAAACAATCTGACAAAGGACAAAAATACTGCTATAGCTTACTATGAATACAGAATCAATGAACTCAGCAGAAGAAAAACTTCTCTTGAAGAACAGCTTTCTTCTGTCAAGGATTCTATCAACGCCTACGAAAAAGACCAGATTATCATATTCGGAAACGGCACTGATGGCACAGATACCCAGTCCACCAAGACCTCACAACAGTATGATAACATGATTAAGGAAAAGCTTGATATTACAAATGAACTTGCTACCACAAAGCAAAATATAAATTATTACCGTGAAAGACNTGAANCTCTCCAGAAAAGTTCNNCAAATTCCAAAGAAAATATTGAACAGGTTGACAAACAGCTTGATGATGTAAACACCAAAGTTTCACAGCTTATAGAAAATATAAAGCTTACAGCCGACGATTACTACGAAAACGTTACTTTCCAGAATGCTTACAATATACTTACTCCGGCAACAAATTCAATAGGCTCAACATTAAGCATTGTTATGAATAATGTTACAATGCCGCTTATTGCAGGTGAAGCAGTAGTACTTGCAGTATATTTTATGATTGCTTTCATTGAAGCAATAAGAACAGAAATGACTGCTAAAAAAAGAAAACAGGCTTTTGCAGAAGCTATGGCTGAAAGAGAAGAAAGCGAAGAATAATAATATATATCCTCCGTGGAAAAACCACGGGGGATATTTTAGGTCATTATAAATATGAAATTTTTACCGAAAGGACTAAATAAATGGAAAATATAATCAGTCTTAAAGATATCGTCGTTGAGTTTGNGGACGGCGAAAAAATTCTAAAAAATATAAGCCTTGATATTAAGGATAAGGAATTTGTAACTTTCTTAGGTCCGTNAGGCTGNGGAAAAACAACNANNCTCCGCATTATTGCAGGATTTCTTGAGCCCACAAGCGGAGACGTATTCTTTGACGGACAGCGTATAAACGGTATGCNTCNGCACAAAAGAAATGTAAANACGGTTTTTCAGAGATACGCTCTCTTTCCGCATCTGAATGTATACGAAAATATANCTTTCGGACTTAGAATAAAAAAAGTTCCTGAAAAGGAAATATTACGCCGTGTAGGTGAAATGCTTGAAATGGTAAACCTTATGGGATTTGAAAAACGTTCCGTGAATCGTCTTTCAGGAGGACAGCAACAGCGTGTTGCAATTGCCCGTGCATTAGTAAATCACCCGAAAGTACTTCTGCTTGATGAGCCTTTAGGTGCTTTGGATTTAAAACTTAGAAAGGAAATGCAGATAGAACTCCGCCGTATTCAGCAGGAACTTGAACTCACTTTTATATATGTAACTCACGACCAGGAAGAAGCCCTTACCATGAGTGACAGCATTGTTGTCATGAACAACGGATATATTCAGCAGATAGGTTCACCGACAGACATATATAATGAACCTGTAAACGCCTTTGTTGCGGATTTTATCGGTGAAAGCAACATTGTAAGCGGTTCTATGCCGGAGGATTGTGTGGTTGAATTTACCGGAAAACGATTTAAGTGCGTTGACAAGGGATTTGCTCCGGACGAATCAGTTGATGTTGTAATCCGTCCCGAAGACGTAAAGGTGATACCGGAGAAAAATGCCGAACTTACCGGTATAGTTGAATCTGTTGTATTCAAGGGTGTTCACTATGAAATGTGTGTTGACAGTGCAGACAACAAGTGGATTATCCATTCAACAAAAGCGTGTCCGGTCGGTTCGGTAATCGGAATGACCTTTGACCCTGACGATATCCACATTATGAAAAAAACGGAGGGCAATACATAATGAAACTTAAATATTTTTCAGCTCCGTATCTTGTATGGATGATAGTATTCATACTTGTTCCACTGCTCATGATAGCATACTTTGCCTTTACTTCCGATGGCGGCGGTTTCACAATGAAATATATTTCAGATGTCGGACAGTATGCAAATATATTTGTACGCTCCATATGGCTCTCACTTATCGCAACCGCCATATGTCTTGTAATAGCTTACCCGATAGCTTTCATACTGTCAAGAATGGACAAGCATAAACAGGGTACCATGCTTATGATTGTAATGCTTCCTATGTGGATGAATTTCCTGCTCCGTACATACGCATGGATGACCCTGCTCGGAAACAATGGCATTATCAATCATATTCTCGGAATGGCAGGACTTGGTCCTGTGAAATTAATAAATACGTCCGGTGCGGTAGTACTCGGAATGGTTTATAATTATCTTCCGTTTATGATACTTCCGCTTTATTCCGTTATGGAAAAAATAGACAAGTCACTTTTTGAAGCTGCCTCGGATTTGGGTTGCAGTTCCGTTTCAACCCTTTTTAGAATAGTCATTCCGCTGAGTATGCCGGGAATTACTTCCGGAATAACTATGGTATTTGTTCCGGCTATTTCCACGTTCATTATTTCCCGTATGCTCGGTGGCGGTTCAAATCTTCTTATAGGTGACCTCATAGAAATGCAGTTCCTCGGAAACGCCTATAATCCGCACTTGGGAGCAGCTATTTCACTTGTTCTCATGGTGATTATACTTGTTATCATGACCGTAATGAATCAGTTTGACCCTGACGAACAGGTTCTCATGTAAAAAGGAGGTTTATATATTGAAAAAACTTGGTAAAATATATCTTGTACTTGTACTGCTTTTTCTGTATGTTCCTATTTTTGTACTGATAGTCTTTTCTTTCAACGAAACAAAAAGCAGAAGCGTTTTCAGCGGTTTCACTCTTGACTGGTACAAACGGCTTTTCCATAACAGGATTATTATTTCCTCACTGATAAATACAGCCATAATTGCAGTAATCGCAAGTATTGTTTCAACCGTTCTCGGTACACTTGCCGCAATAGGAATACACCATATGAAAAAAGTTCCTAAAGCGGTCGTAATGAACATAACTAATATGCCGATTATAAATCCGGAAATAGTTACCGGTGTTTCACTCATGCTGTTATTTGTATTCTTTGCAGCACGAATGAATCTTGAATTTGGTTTTGTCACCCTGCTCATAGCGCACATAACTTTTGATGTTCCATATGTCATACTCAATGTTATGCCTAAATTCAACCAAATGAATCCGCACATCTTTGAGGCGGCTCAGGATTTGGGTTGCAGTCCGGTCAAGGCGTTCAGAAAAGTTGTTCTGCCGGAAATCATGCCTGGTGTAATAAGTGGATTTCTTATGGCGTTTACATACTCTCTTGACGATTTTGTTATAAGCTACTTCACAAGCGGTTCAACCTCGCAGACCCTCCCTATTACAATATACTCAATGACAAGAAGAAAAGTATCTCCCGAAATAAACGCTCTTTCCACACTTATATTTGTAGCTGTTGTGATAGTTCTTATTGTAAAGAATGCCATTGAAAACAAATCCGCCAAGAAAAACGGCTCTTACAGGGGGAACTGATTATGAAAAATAAAATACTTCCGCTTATTATGGCATCATTGACAGCAATAAGTCTGCTGACTTCATGCGGTTCGTCAAAAACCGAAAATGCTGAAGAATATGAAGAAATTTCCATGCAGACCCTTACAGTATNNGACCCCGAATACTATACGNNATTCAAANANNAGGGAATTTCNATAAACGTCTACNNCTGGGNCNAATACATCTCTACAGGTGCAGACGAGGGAACTCTTGACGTTAACAGCGAGTTTGAAAAACTCACAGGAATAAAAGTCAATTATACCAACTATGCAACTAATGAAGAACTTTATGCAAAACTCAAGGGTGGCGGTGCGTCTTATGATATAATTATTCCGTCGGATTACATGATAAGCAAGATGATTAAAGAAAATCTTGTCCAGAAACTTGACATGAATAATATACCGAATTTTAAGTATATAATGGATAATTTCAGAAATCAGGCTTATGACCCTACAAATGAGTACAGCATCCCGTATACATGGGGAACAGTCGGAATTATATATGACGAAACAATGATTGACATTCCTGAAGAAGATATAGACTGGGATTTGCTCTGGAACGAAGATTATGCCGACCAGATTCTTATGTTTGACAATCCCCGTGACGCTTTCGCAATAGCTGAACTCATGCAGGGTTATTCACTCAATACGGAAAATCCCGACGAACTCGAAAACGCAGCACGCAAACTCCGTCAGCAGAAAAAAATCGTGCAGGGATATGTCATGGACGAAATTTTTGACAAAATGGGAGCAGGTGACGCACTTATTGCCCCGTATTATGCCGGTGACGCTCTGACAATACTTGACGAAAACGAGGATTTGAATTTTGTCGTACCCAAAAGCGGAACGAATCTTTTTATTGATGCTATGTGTATTCCGTCATCGGCACGACAGAAAGAAGCTGCTGAAATGTATATTAACTTCATGTGTGAACCGGACATAGCATTTGCAAATATTGACTACATCTGTTATTCCACTCCTCATCAGGCGGCTTTTGATATGCTTGACGAAGATGTCCGTGAAAGTCACGTTTCCTATCCGGACAGTCAGTTTATCGCTGACAAGACGACTGTTTTCGTCAATCTATCAGATGAAGCAAACCTGCAAATGCAGAATCTCTGGACGGAAATGAAATCCGCTGAGGACGAAAATTCAAATAAATGGCTTGTGCCGATATTCCTTATATTCTGTATCGCACTTATGATATTCGTGCTTATACGCCGACATATAAAAGCTAAAAAAGATATTTTCTAAGGTGATGAAAAAAATTGTTTGCTGAAAATTTAATATTCAGTCTCAATGTGACTGTTCCGGTGTTTATGATGATGATATTCGGCTGGTTTGTCCGTAAAGTAAACCTGCTTGACGACCATTCAACCGCACAAATCAATAAATTTGTATTCCGTACCCTGCTCCCCGCCCTGCTGTTCATGGACTTGTCAACGGCAGATTTCCGTACAGTATGGGACACTGAATTTGTAGTTTTCTGCATAACCGCAACACTTATCAGTGTAGGAATTGCTCTGATATACTCGCTTATTCACAAGGATAAGTCCGAACGTGGCGAAATTATTCAGGCATCTTACAGGAGCAGTGCGGCTATACTCGGAATCGCTTTTGTAAAGAATATTTATGGTGAGGCTGCTATGGCTGCACTTATGATTGTCGGAACTGTACCGATTTATAACATTATTGCAGTCGTCGCACTTTCGCTCACTTCTCCCGACAAAGACAATAACAAATCCGGAAAAACCCTGTTTCTGAACACTCTGAAAGGTATAGTTACAAATCCTATTATACTCGGTATCGCTGTTGGTATTGTATGGTCACTGCTGAAAATTCCACAGCCTGTTATACTTTCAAAATCCGTTTCCTACCTCGCAAATATGGCAACTCCACTTTCACTTATCGCACTCGGTGCGTCGTTCAGGGTTGAGGACGCTAAAGGAAAACTGCCTGTTACTCTCGGTATCGTTTTCATAAAGCTTGTACTGTTCTGTGCTGTATTTCTGCCAGTTGCCGTCAAACTCGGTTTCAGAGGTGAAAAACTTATTGCAATACTCGTCATGCTCGGCAGTGCGACAACCGGAAGCTGTTTTGTAATGTCAAAAAATTTCGGTCACAAGGGTACGATAACCGCTTTCGCTGTTATGCTGACAACCCTTTGCAGTGCATTCACACTTACAACGTGGCTTTTTATTCTTAAATCACTCGGATATATATAAATATTTTTTGTCTATTTTATACAATCACATATCACAAATTTTTTTGTTTTTTTTCTGCAAAACACTTGCATTATCCGTTAAATCATGATATAATAATAGGGATATTTGAAATATTTCGGAGGTTTTTCATATGAGTACTTTAGAAGTTGCAGGAGGAATTTTAATTCTCCTCGTCTGCTTGGTAACTATCGTTATTTGTCTTTCACAGGACCAGAAATCACAGGACAGTATGACGGCTGCACTCACCGGTGCAAGTTCCGATTCTTTCTATGGTAAAAATGAGGGAAGAACAAAAGAGGCTATTCTTAACAAAATTACAAGAACTCTTGCAATTATCCTTTTCCTTGCCGTTCTTGCTGTAAACATTATTCCAATTTTTACCGACAAGTAATAAACCCTATGCCCTGTGACAAAAAGTCATGGGGCTTTGATTTTTTATAAGGAGATTTTATGAAAAAGAAAATCAGTTCACAGAAAAATGACGTTGAAAGCTACAGAAGAAAAATAGTAACTTTCCTTAAAACCTGCAATAAAAAAACTATGCCTATAAGCGAACTTGAAACCAAATGCCGTACCAAAAAACAGGGACGTGAAAATTTTATAAAGGCTTTCGACCAGCTCCGTACAGAAGGAATTGTCACCGTCCGCAAGGGAATGAAAGCCGGTCTTTGTTCAAGACTTAATATTTACGCAGGTACAGTCACACGTCTAAGCCGTACTTTCGGATTTGTCCAAACTGACAGCGACGTTGAATATTTTATCCCCGGAAAATGTATGCTTGGTGCTATGCCTAACGACCGTGTGCTTATTTCTGATATTCCGTCACGTTCCGGCGAACCGGAGGGCGAAATTATTGATATTATAGATTTCGGCAGTTCTGTCATGACCGGAAAAATTGAGTTCGTGGACGGAAGTCCTTATCTCGTTCCCGATTCGGCAACAAAAAACCACATCATTATTATAAAAGACCAGAGTGTAAAATTCAATAATGGTGACAAAGTTCTTGCTGAAATAGTTTTCCGTGGCAGACGACACGCTGAACACAAAGTTAAAATTACGTCTGTTTTCGGAAGTTCAGAATATGCCTCATCATGTGCAAAGTCAATTCTCATGATTCACAATGCCCCCGACGAGTTTCCGGACGAAGTTCTGAAAGAAGCAAGAAAAATTTCCGAGGGCGGTGTACAGCCGTATTCTTTTAATAACCGTGAGAACCTCTGCGATATGACCATATTTACCATAGACGGTGCAGAGTCAAAAGACCTTGATGACGCTGTTTCCGTTGAAAAGACAGAAAAAGGCTATCTGCTCGGCGTACACATTGCCGACGTTTCCCACTATGTAAAAGGCAACAGCGAACTTGATAAGGAAGCTATGAGACGTGGCACAAGTATTTATTACGCTGACCGTGTTGTCCCCATGCTCCCTAAAGAACTTTCAAACGGCATTTGTTCACTAAATCCCGACGAAAACAGACTTACTCTTTCGGCTTTCATAAATCTTGATAACGACGGTCAGATTATTTCATACCGTNTCTGTAAAAGCGTTATACGTTCAAGGATAAAGGGCATTTACTCCGAAATAAATACTATTCTTGACGGCACTGAAACTCCTGAAATTGCTGAAAAATACTCTCATGTGAGAAACGAAATTTTCCTCATGAACGAACTGGCTGACATTCTTATTGCAAAGAAAAAAAGTCGTAACGCTCCCGAAATTGAAACAACTGAAAGCAAGTTGATTATTGGTGAGAACGGTGTATGCTGTGGAGTTATTCCGAGAGAACGTGGAAAGTCGGAGCAGATTATTGAAGAATTTATGCTGACAGCAAACGAAGCCGCCGCAAAGCTTGCAAGAGAAAAGAAAGTACCGTTTGTCTACAGAATCCATGAAGCCCCACCAGAAGCAAAAGTTGAAACACTTCACGAAATTCTGCCGAAATTCAACCTTGAATGTCCGCATTTCACTGAATTTAAACCCGTACACGCTGCAAAAATCCTTGAAAGTGCAAAGGGTACGGACAAATTTGAAGCTGTCAACCTTATGGTACTCCGTTCAATGTCGAAAGCTAAATACTCCGTTGAACCTGTTGGACATTTCGGACTTGTACTTGACGATTACGCACATTTTACCTCACCTATCAGACGTTATCCCNACCTCGCTNTACATCGCATAATTNCCGNTNTACTCGCAGGNTATAACNATGAATGGCTTAACAAGCGTTATTCNGGTTTTGCAGTCAACGNCGNAGAACGTTCCTCAACCGCCGAAATAAGAGCCATAACTATTGAACGTGAGTGCGAGGACTGCTATAAGGCTGAATACATGAAGTCCCACATAGGTGAATCATTTGAAGCACGCATTTCAGGCGTTACGGAATTTGGTTTCTATATACAGCTTCATAACACTATTGAAGGACTTGTCCACATCAGAACACTCCCCGAAGGTGAATATGACTACTCTGAACCAGTTTCACTGACTGAAAAATTCAGCGGAGTTTCATACAGTCTCGGACAGACTGTTCAGGTAATCTGTTCTGCTGTTAATGTAAGCGACGGCGTTATTGATTTTGTCCTTGATGACGACGAATAGGAGGAAACAAATGAAAAAATTTATGACGGCTTTTCTTGTAATGTCACTTATAATATGCGGTTACAGCTGTGGAAAAAAACAGACAAAAGATAATTCAGATATTTCCCAGAGTTCAGAATCTTCCGAAATACAGCAGGAAATTATTCAGCCTGACCCCTATTCTGTAAAAACTTCTGTAAGTATTTCTTCGTCAGTTTCTACAACTAAACGTACCGCCGGTACATCAAATCAGACAACATCTTCTGTAACAACCGTTACCGCAACCGGCAGTATTACAACATCAGTGAATGAAGAATTTTCCGAACCCGACCCACTCGGCGGTGGTGCTTTCTCATACGACAAAGACGGTGCATTACAGTTTACAGAAGAAATACAGACAGATAATGACAGGCTTCTGATATCGGCTGCTCAGGCTCTCTTTGAATCGGCGTGCCGTTTTCAATGGATTTTTACCGTCGGCTGTCCTTATGAAATTGATACGGATTCAGTTGTGGAAAACGGTTTCGGCTGGAAATACTACAGAATTACTGACGAAAATGTTCATTCTTTCGCCGATATCGAAAATTTTTATTACGGTGTATTCAGTGAACGCTATCCTAATGAAGATTTGAAAATGCTGTATCTCGAATATGAGGGCAATGTATACGCTCTCAATGGTCAACGTGAAATGAATGTCTATTACTCCGTTTCAAAGATTATTGATATACAGTCACGCACCGACGACGAAATTTTTTTTACTGTCGAAAATCATTATGAGGGTACGGACTTGAATCCCGATGAATCTTATTCCGAAAAAGAAACGTTTTCAATGGTTATTGCCAACGATAAAATAAGAGTAGGACAATTCAGACTGCCGTATTAATGTTAAATTCACGTTAAATTTCTCCACTTTCTATTGACTATCGCATTTTCTTTATTATATAATTATAAANATAGAAAAAAAGGGGATTGTTTAAAATAATTTCTAAGGAGAAATNTTATGGAAGAATTTTNAANCTTTAACATTTTTACCCTTATGGGCGGACTTGCTTTCTTTCTTTACGGTATGAATGTTATGTCAACCGGTCTTGAAAAACTCACTGGCGGTAAGCTTGAAGTCGCACTCAAAAAAATGACTTCAAACAAAATTAAAAGTATTCTGCTCGGTATGGGCGTGACTATTGCTATACAGTCGTCGTCTGCCATGACGGTAATGCTTGTCGGCTTTGTAAACTCCGGTCTTATGACCCTCGAACAGACAATAGGCGTTTGTTTCGGTTCTAATATCGGTACAACGTTTACAGCATGGATTCTCTGCCTCGGAGATATAAAAACATCTGACGGTGGAGGTGTACTCGCATTCCTGCTTAAAATGCTTAAACCTGAATCATTTTCACCGCTTATTGCACTTATCGGTGTAATAATGATTATGGCTTGCAAGAAAAACAAAAAGAAAGATATCGGACGTATTCTTGTGGGCTTTGCCGTACTTATGACCGGTATGACCCTTATGTCCGATTCTGTTGACCCTCTTGCACAGTCGGAGAACTTCAAAAAGCTCCTTACTGCTTTTGAAAATCCCATTTTAGGCGTTCTTGTCGGTGCAGGATTTACCGGCATAATACAGAGTTCAGCCGGTTCTATCGGTATTCTTATGGCATTCTCAAAAGCCGGAGCGTTGACTTATGGAATGTCACTTCCTATTATCATGGGCTGTAATATCGGTACTTGCGTAACTGCCCTGCTTTCGACTTTCGGTGTAAGCAAGGACGCTAAACGTGTGGCATGGACTCACATTCTTGTAAAAATCATCGGTACTATTATTCTTCTCCCGATTATAATGATTCTCCAGTCTGCACTTGACCTCAGTATATTCAATCAGACTGTCGGCTATGTCGGTATTGCAATCATGCACACTATATTCAATCTTGCTACTACTTTAATGTTTCTGCCGTTTACAAAACAGCTTGTTTCACTTTCAAGATTNATTATACGTGATGNCAAGGAAACNGAAANTGATTCAANAAGAACTCNCACAGNTCTTGACGNACGTCTACTCAANNCCNCCAGTGTAGCCGTTCAGGCGTGCAGAACCGCAACTATCGAAATGGCTGACCTCACTAAAGAAACTATTCACATGGCTCTTAATATTCTGTTGGAATATAACTCCGATTCCGCTGAAACTATCAACGAAAATGAGGATATTATTGATAAATTTGAAGATACTATCAATGGCTATCTTCTGAAAATTTCCAAAAGCAGTGTTACCGGAAACGACAGCCGTATTGTTTCAAAAATGATGCACTGTATAGGAAACTTTGAAAGAATTTCCGACCATGCTGTAAATCTCGTTGAGTCGGCACAGGAAATCCATGACAAGAAAATAAGTTTTTCCGCTGAGTGTATCAACGAAATTAAAATTATTACTGAAGCTATCGCAGAAAATATTGACCGTGCATTTGAAGCCTATAATCTCAATGATTTACACATTGCTCATAAAGTAGAACCGCTTGAAGAAGTTGTGGACAATCTCAGTATTGAACTAAAAAACCGTCATATCAGACGTTTACAGAATGATGAATGTACCGTTGAACTCGGATATATCTTTCAGGACGTTCTCACAAATCTTGAAAGAATTTCCGACCACTGCTCAAATATAGCCTGTATTCTCATTCAGACCGACGAAAAAACAGATTTCCACACATATCTTGCGGACGTTAAGGAAAATGACGAGTCATTCCAAGACGAATACAGAAAATATGCTGAAAATTATTTCTCACGTCTCGATACCGTAAACACTCAATAAAAAGGAGATTATATGGTAATTAACTGTAAACAATGCAATCGGGCTTTTAAAATTACTGATTCGGAAATTAATTTCTATAGACGGAAAGGTCTTGATTTACCGAAAAGATGTAAAAATTGCAGGGCTTTGAACAAATCTAAAAAAGTTAATATTCAGGCTCATAATAATAATGATTACTCGTATCAGTTTGATAATTACACAGAATCTTATGCAAGGAAAAATTATTTTCCTATAGTTGCAGTTATAACGACACTTATTATAATAGCTTCAATAATAACAATGATTATCGTAATAAACCCGCATAAAGCACATACTAATAGCGTTCAAACTGCACCGGTTACGTATTATCTGAATACTTATCGCCATAAATTTCATGAAACAGATTGTCCAAGCGTCTGGGAAATGAACTCGAAAAATAGAAAAGCATTTTATGGTACAAGGGAAGAAGCTATTCAGCAAGGATATTCTCCATGTCAAAACTGTAAACCATAATTACACAAAAAAGCAACTGCTAAAAAACAGTTGCTTTTTATTTTTAATAATATTTTACGGTTCTGGCTGGAAATTCATTTATTCTTCCTAAAAGATAATTCTGCATTGTTACAGCGTCGGCAATGCTTACAGTACCATCACCGTTAACGTCCGCTGACGCCTTTTCTTTAGCCGTCATGCCGTCTGAATTTATAGCAAGCTGTCTGATGTGAACAATTCAAAAAAGAGTACAGTATTTGAAAACTGTACTCTTTTTTTCATAGGATTAATTTTTTTCAATGGGTATCCATATCTGACATCTGTAATCGGGACTGTTGATATCGCCTGCCGGATACGCTTCTATATCCATTTCGTAAGTGGGTTTATATTCGGACATAGGGAAAAATTCCGTGCAGATTTCGTGCCATAACTTCGATACAGATTCCGAAATTGCTCCGGTACATTCCGCTATAACCCATGTACGTGCCGGAACTTCCTTAACAGTGTAACCCTCCGGAATGGCTGTATTGTCATCACACTCAACGGCTATTGAATAGTCAAAAATCTCACTGTCAGTATGGTTATGGCTGTAGCAGATACCGAAAATATACGTTTTATCTGACGCATTTTTCAGCAGAGTTTCAATAACTCCTGTTTTGTGTGCCTTGTCCCAGAAATCAGGAATTGTATAGATGTCCTGTTTTCCCATAACAGAGTGGGTTTCAGTCTTGCTTAAAACTTTGAATGACTTTTTTTCGACAATGCTGTAATTCACTGTATTACCGCCTTTCAGAATAATTTTCACACTCAGTCGGGAAAATGATTTGAGTCCTGAACCGTTACGCCGTGCTTCTGACGGGGTTATACCATGAAATTTTGTAAACGCCCTTGTAAAACTTTCCGGTGATTCATAGCCGTATTTAAACGCAACATCAATTACTTTGGATTTTAAAGAGGAAAGCTCACTGCCGGCAAGTGTAAGCCTTCNGTTGCGNATNTANTCGCCGATTGTCATACCGCACAATGCGTTAAAGATTCTTTGAAAATNAAATANTGAACAATAAGCCTGTCCCGCAATTTCCGAATAGTCAAGTTTATCAGTGATATGATTTTCAATGTAATCCAGTGCATTTTGTATACCGTTTATCCAGTTCATATTAATTTCCTCCTTGAGTGTGACTATATTATAGCATGGTTATAAAATTTTTTCATGATATTATGTGCTTTCATATGTCATGAAAAAAGCAACTGCTAAAAAACAGTTGCTTTTATTTTTTAATAATATTTTACCATTCCTGCCGGAAATTCATTTATTCTTCCTAAAATATAGTTCTGCATTGTTACAGCGTCTGCAATAGTTACAGTACCGTCACCGTTAACGTCTGCGGCAGCCTTTTCTTTAGCCGTCATGCCGTCTGAATTTATAGCAAGCTGTCTGATGCGAACAAGGTCAAATACATCTATCCGCATATCTGAATAAACGTCGCCGACAAGTATACTTGCATCGATNTCTACACCGCCNGTNTAAGNNTCAGNCGGTTCTTCTGCCTCACTGCTGAACACTCTTACAAAATCCACTAAACCGTTAAAGCCGTTTTTACCGTTATTGTCCGCACCTATTCTGTAAGCACCGTTTTCATCGGAATCCGCAATATCACACGGATTTATCGTAATTTTTCCCTCCGCAACGGTTTTGCCGTCAACGGTTATTCTGCCGTTGTCGCCGTCAAGAATAATACGGATTTTAGCCCATTTTCCTCTATATATAGAATCGTTTGCAGTAAGGGTTTCAATCTTTCCATTCAGCATAAATTCAGCAATAAGATTACTTCCGTCAGCATTTAATTTAATATATGAATTATCATTGCCCATGAATAAAACTGTTCCGTCGCCCTTGTTGAGAATTGACGTCTGAATGTCGATATCTTCGGTATATAAAACGCTCTTGTCAATGTCCGCAAAATTGCTGCCGTCAAAACTTAAAACACCCTTTGCGGAAACACTTTCATTTTCCCACAATGCACCGTAATTCATACCATAAGTTGAAGTATATCTGTCGCCGAAACTTAATGAACTATTATTATCAAAATCATATGCGTACATGAGCTTATCTGTATACGGTCTGCTGTCAGCGTAAGACTGTGTGCTTGCCCAACCGTATGATGTGCCTTTAGAGATAGTTTTTCCACTGTCGTCATAATAGTCGCCGTCAACAACACCCTGTCCGGAAATTACAGCGTCTGCCATTACAAACGCCACACCCTTTGCAACCGCATTGTCAGTCATCTTTGTATTTCCGTATACACAGGCACTTTCAATTACTTTGGAATTTCCGCTTATCTGTGAACGTCCCATTACAAGACCTGTATCGTCAACTCTTGCATTTCCCGAAACCGTCGCATTTTCTGCAACTATCGCATATCCGCTTATAACAGCATTATCTGTTACCGTTGCACTGTCCTGAACTACTGCATAATCTTCTATACGAGCATTTCCTGAAACCGTCGCTCTGCCCATAACTTTGGCGTTTGCACCAACATATACACTGTCTGCTANACTTGCACTGTCGGAAACAAGTNCGCCACCATTTGCATGAATGTGATATGAATCCCANTCACTGTTTTTAACTGTACGTTTCACCATTGAAACGCCGTCACTGAATGTTACAGAATACGGATATCTTTCCTTACTGCTGAAAGGCACATTGCTTTCTGAAAACTCTGAATTGTCGTCATATAATCCGGGCAGACCACACTTTGTTATTTTATCAAGGTCGGGCGTTGCAATTACAGCAAGATACTCCGTACCGCCGTCAGACACCCATTTGACCGTCTCGCCCGCACTGAAAAGTTTTGAATATTTACAGCTACCGTCTGCACTCTGCTGTACTATACACGCTCTCCAGTCCGCACCGTCAATATCTATTCCTGCATTGAGAGTTACAGAACGTTCACCACTTTCCGACGAAATCGGAATTATATTTATTCCTGCAAACTGCGGAGCTCTCTCCGTCGGTACTGCATATGTATTATTTTTTCCGGAAACTTCTTCGAGCATTGTGTAAATCTGCTGCCAGTTCCATGAACCTGAATCTAAAAGTTCATTAAGTCTTGCACGGTAAGCGTCACCTTTTTTGAAATCAAGTCCTGCCATACGTGCGGCATAAAGACCGAGTGTCTCCTTTAAATCAGCAGGAGCAAGTCTTTCAATCTGTTCAAACGGGTATTCATCAGGCTGACCTTCCTGCAAAAGCTTTTTGACGAAATCTGCACCGTAGCCGTCAAGATTATCAGGGTTTTCCGTAAGATACTGAAAAAATGCCCACGACGCATAGTAGTCACGTCCGCACGGGAACGTAAAACACAGATTTTTCATATATGTCTCAAAAAAATCTGTTCCGTGACCAGTTTCGTCACTTGAATAGTCACTGTAAAGATACTGTTCCCTGTACCAGTTTCCGATAGCTTCCCACCATGCGTNTGAATATTTATTATTGTTCCAACCAGCCTGATGTGNCGTCATTACGTGACCGAACTCGTNCGNAAATACNCATGACGGCGGATTATACTGCATTGAATCCACACANCAGAACATNTNCGCAAAACCACCACTGTCCCNTGACATATATGCCCAGTNGTCCTNCATACCGTCAAGACCCGTTCCCGAAATATAGATATTAGTCTTGTACTTCTTACCGTCACGCAGATGCTCCTCAACTGCCTCGGACGGTTCTCTCATGGAAAGGTCATTCATGTANACATTCCAGCAGGCTTCANANTTTTTTNAATTTTCCTGCAAAAACNCCTGTGTAACNTTTGACGCATCACCGGAATTTCCCCATATGAACTGAAAATGTTCGGATTCATAGTAATTATAACCTTTACCGAAATTATAAAAAGGGTCACGGACAGAATAAGTATCAGCCGAATCTGCCGTTATATACTGACCCACGGGCAAGGCTGTGAGCGACAACGCCAAAGCTGTCAGTTTTTTAAAGCATTTTTTCATTAGCAAAACCTACCTCATATTATTATAATTACATTTTAACATTAATTTCATCAAATGTCAATATAAATTGTATAATTTATAAAAAAATTATCTTCCCAAAACAAGAAGATAGTTTTTTTAATCTATAAAGCAACTCTTATAATTATTTATCTCAAATCTAAAATCAAGTTCGCCAATCCAGTCAATATTATTGTCATCATTAAAATATTTATGGTGATATTCCCATGTGCGACGATAAACTTCTTCATTCCAGTTTGCAGAACACCATTCAACAAAAAAACTTTCATCATACAGAAGGTCATAAGCTATTGAACCGTACTTTTTCCATTCTTCATCACTCCAGTTCTCAACTTTTCTGATTCCGGAATTTTTGTAATTTTCCCAGTAATAATCATCTTTTTTTACTGTTCCGAATTTCGACCAGATAACCATATTTTCTGAATATTCTACTTTAACCACAACTGTAGTACAACTGAAATCAAGGTCGTCCCCACATATAAGCAACGGAAAATTACACGAAATCTGCTTTTCAACAAGTTCCTTTACATAAAGTAATTCGCCTTCATTTTCTATACAAACCGAAGAAACAAGCCATTCAAAAAAATTATTACTTCCATGAANTTCTTCAAAAATANTGTTCACGCATTCGTTACCTATAAAAAAATATCCGTATTTATTAATTGTAAGTTTATTATAATCCATAAAAATCTCCATAAAACACAAAAATCAGAAAGTCCATNCATTGGAAATGGACTTTTTTCAGTTGNCCGTACCAGAATTGAACTGGTATTCNCCAAATGCGGGATGGTTATTCTGACATTGNACTAACGAGCATTATAAAAAAAGGAANTTGAAAAAATCAACTTCCTTTTAAATATGTGCCGGCACCNTNCTACTTTCCCAGGTCGTCTCCAACCAAGTATCATCAACGTNAATGAGCTTAACTTCCGTGTTCGGAATGGGAACGGGTGTGACCTCATCACTGTAAGCACCGACTTTTTTACTGAAAACAAAAGCAAAGTAAGCAGAGGGA
>WFLX010091880.1_pt1 | contig 24683 bp, 26 predicted proteins | sample 4967041 | NCBI WGS metagenome assembly WFLX01 (sample SAMN12857096, study PRJNA449069) | gut metagenome | isolation source: stool from male and female vole | host: Microtus ochrogaster | place: USA:Florida | collected 2017
AGATTAAGAAAATAGTGGAAATTAAAATTAAAAATTATAANGAAATATAAAGANATATTAAGAAATGAATACTGTTGCCANTATTGAGATTAAAGCAGAGGTTATGGTATAATAATAACATTGTTACTATATTCCCCGATATCGGTAGTAGGAGAATAGATGATGCGAAAGAGAGAAAGACTGATTTCCAGCGAAAAAAGCAAAAAAATCATATTATTAGACAAAAGGGGACTGCCAGAGGGAAGAAAGTCTCCATGGGCATTTCTTTTGGGGTTCTTGGGGATTCTCTGTGTGATTTATTGCCTGCTCATAGCATTCTTTATGGGGTATGGCACCAAATTTTTTCTTGTGTGGGCAGTGATTGGGATTTTCTTTCTTCTTTGGGCAGGTCTTTTATTTCATCCTGCATTGTTGAAAAAAATCCCGAAATGGATCAAAAGGCTGTTTCTGATTTTGTTTTTGGCGGGACTGCTGGTTTTCGGCGCAGTGGAAGGCATGATATTAAGCAGTTTTGGAGCAAAGCCTGAGCCAGGTGCAGACTATGTCATTGTGCTGGGTGCGCAGTGGAAAGCAAACGGGCCAAGCTATGTATTGCAAAAAAGGCTGGATGCAGCGGTAAAATATCTGTTGGAGAACCCTGACACTATTGTCATCGTATCGGGCGGGCAGGGGAGCAACGAGCCCATCAGCGAAGCACAGGGAATGAAGGACTATCTGGTGAACAGAGGCATAGAGGAAAGCAGGATATTAATGGAGGATACCTCCACTAATACCTATGAGAATCTGATAAACAGCAGCAGCTTGTTGGACAAGGCAAATGACAGGGTGGTGCTGGTGACAAATAATTTTCATATATTTAGAGCCTGCGGTATCGCAAGGCATCAGGGATACGCGCATTTGGAAGGGCTTGCTGCAGATGCCTATCCCGCAATGCTTCCCAATAATCTGCTGCGGGAATTTGTGGGAGTGGCAAAGGACACCCTGTTTGGAAATATGTAATACACTTATAGTATTGGAAGGACTGCCATATGGAAATCAATGTAGGAGACATCGTAAAATTAAAAAAACAACATCCTTGCGGAAGCAGGGAGTGGGAGGTTCTTCGGTCGGGGGCGGATTTTCGTCTCAAATGCATGGGCTGCGGGCACCAGATTATGATAGCCAGACGACTGCTGGAGAAAAGCGTGAAGGAAATTCATGAGAAGGAATAGGGAGTAGATGAATCTGGAAGAGGGAACCTAATAAAACGGCTGTCACATTATGGGAATTTGATTTTCCCCATAATGTGGCAGCCGTAATTTGGTTCTATACCGTCTTTATCAAACGACCATTAAATCTCTTTGTAAGCAGGTACAAACACGGGGAAGGATGCGTTGCCCTTCAACTCCTTGCCGGCGTTTATGGTAACTTCTTTGTCCGTGATGACATAATCAATATCCGCATTGCCCATGATAGTGGTGTCCTGCATGATAATACTGTTGCGCACTACGGCACCTTTGCCGATTTTTACACCACGGAAGAGGATACAGTTCTCAACTTCGCCTTCGATGACGCAGCCGTCTGCAACCATGGCATTTTTAACCTTCGCCTTGCCGATATAGCGGGTAGGGTTGTCATCGCGAATCTTGGTGTAAATAGGAGAATGACCAAAGAGAGCTTCTAAATTGTCATTTTCCAAAAGCCGCATATTTTCGGTAAAATAACTTACCATATCGCTGATGCGGGAGGTGTAGCCCTCGTATTTATAGCCAAATACCTTTAAGGTGTTCAACTGAGGAGACAGGATATCACGCTCAAAATAAACGTATCCATTGGCATATGCCTGCTCGATTTCCTTAATCAGAAGTTCCCTTTCAATCAAGTAAATATTCATAGAGAAATTCTGAGGGCCATACTCTTTGGGATTGGTGTGCAGCTCGGTGACACGTCCATTATCCAATGAAAGAGTATAGTACAAATCCGTGGTAATGGTGGACTGAAGATTCATGAAGCCATAAGGAATGGGTTCTTCCTTGTAGGCGATGGTTACGTCCGCTCCGGTAGCTATATGGGCATCCAACATAGCATTAAAATCGTAGTTTGCTACGATATTGGCATCGGAGATAAATACATATTTTTCTTTTTGATGCTTAAGAAATTCTACAATGCTTGCCAGAGCCTCCACACGGCCGTTGTATACCTTCACAGTCTTCTCTGCAAAAGGCGGAACGATGTTGAGACCGCCGTTTTTACGGGACAAATCCCACTCACGGCCATTGCCCAGATGTCTCATCAGGGAACGGTAATTTTTGCGAACAATGATGGAAATATTATCAATGCCGCAATTGACAAAGCTGGAAAGCAAAAAGTCAATGATGCGGTAACGGCTGGCAAAAGGAATGGAAGCCATCAAACGCTCGTTTACCAAAGCGGGAACCTCATTGTCGTAACTGTTGGGGAAAATAATCGCTAATGCATCCAGATTCGTATTTACCATTGGGATTCACCGTCCTTTACATTATTATTTACCATGGCTTTAGGACCGATTGTCGCATTGTCGCCTACCTGTACGCCGGGTCCCACGGTAGCTACGCCGTTTTCTGCGCTGTCCGGCATCGCGCCTACGGTAGTATTTGCGCCAATTACAGCGTTTTCACCAACGATGCAGTGGCATACCTGAGCGCCCGCTTTAATCACGGTATTGCCCATGACAACAGCCTCCTGTACCTTTGCACCCTTTTCAACCTTAACGCCAGGGAATAGAATGGAGTGCATTACAGTGCCTTCGATAAGGCAGCCGTCTGTAATCAAGGAGTTTTCAATGATGGCATCGGAGCCAACCTTGTGACCGGTGAGACCGCTGTTGCGGCTGTAAATCTTCCAATCCTCATCAAATAAGTTGATACCGCTGCTCTCAGGGTCAATAATTTCCATATTAGCTTCCCACAGAGAGGAGATGGTTCCCACATCCTTCCAATAGCCATTAAAGCGGTATGCGTACATCTTGCGGTTGTCCCTAAGGAGATTGGGAATGATATCGTTGCCAAAATCATTGGAAGAATCGGGATTAGCCTCATCCTCTCGCAGATATTTGTCCAAAATATCCCGATTAAAGATGTAAATACCCATGGAAGCCAGATTGGACTTTGGCTGCTTGGGCTTTTCCTGGAACTCGGTGATGCGGTCATTTTCGTCAGAGACCATCAGTCCGAAGCGGGAAGCTTCTTCCCAAGGAACCTCCATAACAGCAACACTGAACTCGGCGCCCTTTTCCTTATGGAACTGCAGGAAATCATTATAGTCCTGTTTGCAGATCTGGTCGCCGGACAGGATAATTACATATTGGGGGTCGTAACGGTTAATAAAGGACAGATTTTGATAGATAGCATTGGCGGTACCCTTGTACCAATCGGAACCGGACGCCTGCTGATAAGGGGGAAGTACATGCACACCTCCATACAGACGGTCTAAGTCCCAGGGCTGGCCGTTTCCTATGTACTCATTCAGTACCAGCGGCTGATATTGGGTCAAGATACCAACCGTATCAATGCCGGAGTTGACGCAGTTCGACAGAGGAAAATCAATAATACGATATTTTCCGCCAAAAGGAACTGCCGGCTTAGCCAGATTCTGGGTCAGAGCATAAAGTCTGGAACCCTGTCCGCCGGCTAAAATCATTGCAATCATTTCTTTTGCCATATCGTTTCTCCTTTATAAATATTAATAAACATTAGTGAATAATGTATATTTTTTATTTATTACATACTACCATAATTAGGCAAATTAGACAAGTGCTAAAAGGTATTCTTTGGACTGTTTTTTCTTTTGTTTTTTAGCTCTTTTAGACATTTTCCAACAATTTTGCAAAGGTTGTCTAAGTTTTTGTTGCATTTCATAAAAAAGTGTGCTATCATATACATTCGTGATATATTATTTTCCTTGCTCACACTATGGATGTGGGCCAGAGACCAAAAGGAGGTAACAGCATGAACAAGTATGAATTAGCCGTTGTTGTCAGCGCTAAGATCGAAGATGATGAGAGAAACGCTGTAGTTGACAAGTGCAAAGCTCTTGTTGAGAGATTTGGCGGCGCTATCACAGAAGTGGATGATTGGGGTAAAAAGAGGCTTGCCTACGAAATTACCTACGGAACCCACAAGATGAGAGAAGCTTTCTACTATTTCATCAGATTTGATGCCGAGAGCACCGCTCCCGCAGAAATCGAAAGCCGCATGCGCATCATGGACAATGTCATCAGATACTTATGCGTAAGACAGGACGAGGCATAACAGAAAGCGAGAAATGAAATATGAATAAAGTAATTCTTATGGGACGATTAACAAGGGATCCTGAGGTGAGATATTCTCAGGGAGCCAGCCAGACTGCAGTAGCCCGTTTTTCCATTGCAGTAGACAGAAGGTTTAAACGGGAAGGAGAGCCGGATGCGGATTTCTTCAACTGTACGGCCTTTGGAAAGCAGGCGGAGTTTATTGAGCGGTATTTGCACAAAGGCACCAAAGTTGTGGTGTGCGGAAGAATCCAGAACGACAATTACACCAATAAAGAAGGTCAGATGGTTTACAGTGTACGGGTTATGGTGGATGAGATTGAGTTTGCCGAGAGTAAGAATGCTTCCTCTAATAATGAGAACAGCTATGCAGGCTCAGGCAGCAATATGGCAGCACCTTCCGGAGCAGGCGACGGCTTTATGAATATCCCTGACGGCATTGATGAAGAATTACCGTTTAACTAAGTTTGAATGTAGATTAGGAGGTAGTGACCATGGCTTTTAATAAAGCAGAGAAACCTGATTCTCCGATGAGAAGAAAGGGAGGGGTTCGCAGAAGAAAGAAAGTCTGCACATTCTGCGGCAAGGATAATGTCATTGATTATAAGGATACCAACAAGCTGAAGAGATATGTGTCTGAGAGAGGAAAGATTCTTCCCCGCCGTATCACCGGCAACTGCGCAAAGCACCAGAGAGCTCTCACCGTAGCCATCAAGAGAGCACGTCATGTAGCTTTGATGCCTTATGTTCAGGATTAATTCAAGGGTTGAGGACCGACTGCTCGGGTAGGGCGGTCGGTCTTTTTAAAAGTTAGTTCAGCACAGAAACGAGAGGTCAATATGTCATACGAAAAATACATCAGTGCTTTAAAGGCGGGACAAAAAGAATATCGCAGCCATGTATTGAAAGGTGATTATCCATATCTGCCGGCTTTGGATGAGATTTTATCCTATGTTAAGGTGGAATATGAAGTGAATCTTGGTCTGTGTGAAGTACCATTGGAACTGATTGTGGGCACCAGAACGAAAGGTCGGATTAATGCTTTCTCAGGGAACTTTATGCCCCTTTTGGATACGCATACGGAATTTGCCAACAAATGGATTCAACTGTATACTTCCCTACAAGAAGAGGGATTGCGGGACCCTGTTAAAGTTTATGAATTTATGAACCGATTTTATGTTCTGGAAGGAAACAAGCGAATCAGCATTCTGAAATATTTGAATGCTTACAGTGTTCCCTGTTCTGTCATTCGGGTAGTGCCCAAGCGCACAAATACAAAAGAAAATGAAATTTACTATGAATTTTTAGACTTTTATGAGATTACCCACATTAATACCATTAATTTCAGTGAGAAGGGGCGGTTTGCCGAGCTTCTGGATCGGATTGGAACGCCCAAAGGTGAAAAGTGGACTTCTGATGACCGCTTGGACTTTAACGATGTTTATGTCCGTTTTCGGAAGGCATTTGAGTCAAAAGGCGGCGGAAAACTGCCCATTACCGTAGGGGATGCTCTTTTGGCATTTATTACGGTATTCGGCTATCAGGAGACCAAAGAAAAAGAAACTCAAGAGATTAAAAAGGACCTCTCCACAATTTGGGATGAATTTTTGGTGCTGGGGGAGGAACAATCCATAGAATTGTCCATGGCTCCTCCTAAGGAAAGTTCTTCCAATAATATTTATAAAAATTTGTTAAATTTAATTCTTCCAGACAATACAAATAAAGTTAAGATTGCATTTTTATATGAAAAGAATCACAGGACTTCCAGCTGGGCTTATAGCCATGAACTTGGAAGGCTGTACTTGGAGAATGTATTTCCGGGGCAAGTGGAGACAAAGTCGTTTGAAAATATTATAGCCGGTGAAAATGATTTGGAAATCATGGAACAGGTTATCAAAGACGGATATAATCTGCTCTTTGCCACCACTCCTGTGATGATGCCAGCCAGCTTAAAGATTGCAGCTAATCATCCGGATATCAAGATTTTAAATTGCTCTTTAAATATTTCACACCCCACCTTGCGGACTTATTATGCGAGAATGTATGAAGCAAAATTTTTGGCGGGTGTTATTGCTGGCTCCATGACTGCCACAAACAAGCTGGGCTACATTGCCGATTACCCTATTTACGGCATGGCTGCCAATATCAACGCTTTTGCGTTGGGGGCTCAAATGGTGAATCCTAAGGCAAAGGTCTATTTGGATTGGCGTACTTTGAAGGATAGGGATATAGAGATTGTGCATGATCCTGAGATTAACTACATCATGGGGCAGGATATGACATCGCCTGACAAGGTTTCCCGGCGGTTTGGGCTTTATTGTGTCAATGGTGAGACTTTTGACAATCTGGCTATGACTACCTGGCATTGGGGAAAACTTTATGAAAAGATTGTCCGCACCGTTCTGAATGGTACTTGGAAGGAGGACGATGCTGCCGCCATAGGCAGCCGTGCTATCAATTATTGGTGGGGGATGTCTGCCGGAGTGGTTGATCTGATTTATTCTCAGGACTTGCCGCAGGGTACCAAACGGTTGGTGGATTTATTTCGAAGCAATATTTGTTCGGATGTCTTCGTTCCTTTTCATGGAAATTTATGGGCGCAGGATGGAACGGTCATGAATGAACCCGACCAGACCATTTTGCCTCAGGAGATTATCACCATGGATTGGCTGGTTGAAAATGTGGTGGGAAGCATTCCTCTGATTTCCGATTTGACAGAGGAAGCCCAAGCAGTTACAAGGATGCAGGGATTAGGCAAGACTCAGGCGTCTGAAACTTAATGTGATACATATGATTGATTTTAAAAGANGAGTGGGAACATCCGATGAAAATTTTGGCAATTGCTGNCCAGGAATCAAAATTATTATGGGACTATTTTGACAAGAGTTATCTGGAGGGAATTGATCTGATTCTCTCCTGTGGAGATTTAAAGCCGCAGTATTTATCCTTTCTGGCGACTTTTACTCATGCGCCTATTTTGTATGTACATGGCAATCATGATGTTCGGTATGATGAAGTTCCGCCCGATGGCTGTATCTGTATCGAGGATAATATCTATGTGCATAATGGGGTTCGGATAATGGGACTTGGGGGCTCCATGCGCTATAAGCCCGGTCAGCATCAATATACTCAGGCACAGATGCGCAGGCGTGTCTGGAAAATGTGGTGGAAGTTGAAGCGTAACCGGGGGTTTGATATTTTGCTGACACATTCACCGGCTTATCAGCTGAATGATGGGGATGATTTGCCCCATATGGGGTTTGAAGTGTTCCGCACCCTGCTTGACAAGTATAAACCGGCTTTTTTTGTCCATGGGCATGTACACTTAAATTATGGAAGGAAATTTCCACGATTATCCACCTATAATGAGACACAGGTCATTAATGCATATGAAAAATATATTTTTGAAATAGATGTGTAATGGGCATTTCCCTAAATTTAGACAAAACATCCCACACATTGACAAATTAAATTGTAGCATACTGTTAAGATATTTGGTATAATGTACGGTAAGGGCAGAGTCAAGGCCTTCCAACTGCAGGCAGGGATGCTTGCATGCATGACTGCAGTTGGAAGAATTTGACGAGCGAAGCGAACGAGTAACGCGAAGCGTTGCGAGTTTCTGCCCTCAGGACTGCAGGGATGCGAAGCATAGTTCCGCTCCGAAAGGAAAAATGAATATGAAAAACCGCATTAAACTAAAAGGGAAAATCAAAATTTATATTCAATATAGCATATATTTGGGACTTTTGCTCTGTGTGGTGAATGCAGCAATCTTTATGCTGGATGTCCGTGCAGGAGGCCTGCTTGCCTGTTTTACTGCATTTTACTTTTTGATTACGCTGTCCCAATATTTTTATAATAAGCCCGTTATTATGAACGAGTTGATTAGCTTTGCCACGGAATACGGACAGATTCAACGGAAGCTTTTGCGGGATTTGGATATTCCCTATGCGCTTTTGGATGATGCAGGTAAGGTGGTGTGGACCAATATTGCCTTTGAAAATGTGACACACCAGCCCAAAGGATATAATAAATCCATCACCTCTCTATTTCCCACTATTACAAGGGACAGACTTCCGGATGATTCGGGTTTGGACGAAGCGCAGTATGAGCTGGAGTATGAGGGATGCGAGTATGTGATTAAGTTCCGCAAGATTTCTTTGAAGGAGATGGCGGAACACAGCGATATGATTGATGCTCAGGATTATAATGGTTATCTCATAGCGGTTTATTTATTTGATGAAACTGCCTTGCATATTGCCTTGCAGGAGGTGGATGACCAGAGTCTGGCAGTGGGTATGATTTATCTTGACAATTACGAGGAAGCCATGGAGAGTGTGGAAGAAGTGCGGCGCTCCCTGTTGACAGCATTGATTGACAGAAAAGTAAATAAATATATTTCAGCCATTGACGGCATTAGCAAGAAACTTGAGAAGGATAAGTATCTGGTGATTCTCAGAAAGAAGGGAGTTGCTCAGCTTCAAGAGAGTCGTTTTGATTTGCTTGAGGAGGTCAAGACGGTCAATATCGGAAACGAGATGGCAGTGACCATCAGTATAGGTATTGGATTGGATGGACTGACCTATGCACAGAATTATGAATTTTCCAGAAACGCTATTGATCTGGCATTAGGACGGGGCGGCGATCAGGCAGTGATTAAGACCCCTGAGAAAATTACTTACTACGGCGGCAAGAGTCAGCAGGTGGAAAAAAATACCCGCGTCAAGGCTCGCGTAAAAGCCCATGCCCTGCAGGAAATTATTACCGGCAAGGACAAGGTGCTGGTTATGGGGCACCGCATGGCGGATGTGGACAGCTTTGGCGCAGCGGTGGGTATTTATCGGGTGGCGCAGGCGCTTAACAGAAAAACCCATATTGTGTTGAATGATGTAACTACATCCGTGCAGCCTTTGGTGGATTTATTTAAAAATAATCCGGAATACGATGATGACATGATAATAACCGGTCAGCAGGCCATTGAAGTGGCAGGTAACAATACTGTTTTGGTNGNAGTGGATGTGAATAAGCCCTCCATTACGGAATGCCCAGATTTGCTTCGGTTTTGTAAATCCGTGGTGGTGCTGGACCATCACAGACAGGGAACGGAAACCATTGAAAATGCCACATTGTCCTATGTGGAGCCCTATGCTTCCTCAGCCTGTGAGATGGTGTCAGAAATCTTGCAATACACCTATGATACTATTAAAATCCGGGCGGAAGAAGCAGACTGCATGTATTCCGGTATTATGATTGACACCAACAATTTTGTGACCAAAACCGGTGTCAGGACCTTTGAGGCGGCGGCTTTCCTGCGCAGAAACGGCGCGGATGTCACCAGGGTGCGCAAGCTTTTCAGGGAGGATGCTCAGGCATATAAAGCAAAGGCAGATGCCGTCAGTCAGGCGGAGATTTACAAGCAGTATTTTGCCATTTCTGTGTGTACGGCGGAGGATTTGCCCAGCCCTACCATTATCGGTGCCCAGGCGGCAAATGAACTGTTAAATATTAAAGGGATCAAGGCAAGCTTTGTGCTGACAGATTATCAAGGCAAAATCTATGTCAGCGCTCGTTCCATAGATGAAGTGAATGTACAGATTATCATGGAGCGAATGGGCGGTGGCGGACATATGAGTATTGCGGCCTGCCAGATGGAGGAAACCGGTCTTGCAGAAGCAATCGGCATTTTGAAACATACCATTGACAGCATGATGGAAAATAATGAAATTTAGGAAAGGTGTGAGTATCCTATGAAAATCATTTTACTACAGGATGAGAAAAAGTTGGGCAAGAAGGGTGATATTATAGAGGCGAATGACGGATATGCCAGAAATTATATTCTGCCCAAAAAAATTGGAGTGGAAGCAACTGCCAAGAACATGAATGACTTGAAGTTACATAAGGCAAATGAGGAAAAGAATGCAAAAGAGCAATTAGAGGCTGCCAAAGCCTTTGCCGCAGAGCTTGAGACTAAGCAGGTTGTGGTAAAAATTAAGGCGGGAGAGGGCGGAAAAGCTTTTGGTTCTGTTTCTTCCAAGGAGATTGCAGCAGCTTTTAAGGAGCAGCACAATCTGGAGGTAGATAAGAAAAAGATAGTGCTTTCGGAAAACCTTAAAAATTTCGGGGTATATGAAGTGACAATCAAGCTTCATCCTCAAGTGACCGGAAAATTTACCGTAAAGGTACAGGAGGCATAAAAGCAGCACTGTGTTTGCGTTTGTCGAAAGGTAAGGAAGATTATGCCCGCTATGGATGAAAATGTAATCAGAAGAATCCTGCCCCACAGTGAGGAAGCGGAGCAGTCGGTTATCGGCTCCATGATTATGGACAGGGAGGCTATCGTGGTGGCTTCTGAATTGATAACGGGGGAGGATTTTTACAATAAGCAGTACGGAACGCTTTTTGAGGCCATGGTGGAGCTCAATGATGAGGGAAGCCCGGTGGATTTGGTGACATTGCAGAACCGTCTCAAGGAGAAGGATGTGCCGCCGGAGGTCAGCAGTCTGGAATTTGTCAGGGATTTGATTACCGCAGTGCCTACCTCTGCAAATATTAAATATTATGCGGATATTGTGGCGGAAAAATCCATTCTTCGAAAAATGATTCGCCTGAATGAAGAGATTGCCAACACCTGTTATATGGGAAAGGAAAATCTGGAATTTATTCTGGAGGACACGGAGAAAAGAGTATTTCAATTAGTGCAGAAGCGCAATGTTGAGGAGTTTATCCCTATTCGTCAAGTGGTGATGAATGCCATGGATAAAATAGAGGCGGCCTCCCGCAATAAAGGAGCTGTCACAGGGATTGCCACTGGATTTATCGATTTGGATTACCGCACCGCAGGTATGCAGCCTTCGGACTTGGTGCTGATTGCCGCAAGACCTTCCATGGGGAAAACGGCATTTGTGTTAAATATTGCACAGTATGTAGCTTTTAAGCAAAATAAACCGGTGGTCATTTTTAGCTTGGAGATGAGTAAAGAACAGCTGATTAACCGTATGTTCTCGCTGGAATCCAGCGTGGATGCCCAGAAACTGCGGACAGGCCAGCTGAATGACTCCGATTGGGAGAAGCTGATTGAGAGCGCCGGAATTATCGGCCGTTCCAATCTGGTGATTGATGATACTCCGGGAATCAGCATATCAGAGCTGCGTTCCAAGTGCCGAAAGCTCAAACTAGAACAGAATATCTCCATGGTTATTATTGACTATCTGCAGTTGATGACAGACAGCGGGCGCGCAGAGTCCAGACAGCAGGAAATATCCAATATTTCCCGCTCATTAAAGGCTATAGCCAGAGAACTGAATGTGCCGGTTCTGGCGTTGTCGCAGTTAAACCGTAGTGTGGAGCAGCGCCCTGACCGTCGTCCCATGCTTTCGGATTTGCGAGATTCCGGGGCCATTGAGCAGGATGNGGATGTGGTANTGNTTANTTACCGAGATGATTATTATAATCACGATACGGACAATCCGGGAGTTGCGGAGATTATCATAGCCAAACAGAGAAACGGCCCCATTGGCACGGTGGAGCTGGCATGGCTGCCGGAATTTACCAAGTTTGCCAATTTGGAACGCCCTAGAAAGTAGTGTACGCCAAGAGCAGGCGTTTTTATCCAATAATATAGCTACCCTTTACGAAAGAGAACGAGTGCAGATTGCGCGTTCTCTTTTAGTGTCTATTATGATTCATTGTGTGAAAGGAGAAAATAAAATGGGAGAATTTTTATTAATTTCAGATGCGGCCAGAGAGGTGCAGGTGGAAAGTCATGTGCTACGCTATTGGGAGGAGGAGCTGCATCTTCCCATCAAAAGAAATGAGCTGGGACACCGCTATTATACCAAAGATGATGTGGAGCGTTTCAAACAAATCAAAGGCATGAAAGAGAGGGGTTTACAGTTGAAGGCTATTAAAATGATTTTAAGAGATGGAAGATTGGATGTGCTGCCACAGGAGGAACAGGAAGGCGGACCAATGGAACAACAGTCAAAAAAATCAGAGCAATATATGGGAAAAAGCACCCAGCAGAAACATTTAGAACAGTATGTGGATAGGGGGAACGCGCAGCTTGCGCAGGAGCCGGAGCAGCATACGGACAGGGGACCTGCCATCGAAATTATAGGGAGCAGAAATCTGGAAGCCGAAAATCAGGGAACAGGAATGGTGCCGGAAAGCAGGGAAGAAAAGTCTAAGCGGCTGCAATGGCTGCTGCAGCAGTTAATTCGGGAAACCCTGCTTGAGAATAATCAGGAGTTGTGCAGGGAAATCAGGGAGAGCGTGGTTAAGGAGCTGGATTACCAATTTCGGGCGCAGGAGGAACGGGAAGAAGAACGGGAACGCAGACAGGAGGAGAGAGGGGAAGCCTATTATAAAAAGATGGACGAGCTTCTCAGAAGCAAAAGTATCTTTCACGGAAAAACCAAAAAGGAAAAGGCACAGAAAGCGCAGAAGGCAAAGAAACCATTTATATCTGACAAAGAGGATAAAGTCACTCCTATCACGGACAAGAAAAAAAGGCATTTCTTATTTTGAAATGCCTTTCTAATCTTAGGGCAGACCCAACGCGGTCTGCCTGTGAGAGTGCTTACTCTTCAGAGATAGCGCCTACAGGGCACTGACCTGCGCAGGAACCGCAGCTGATGCATTTGTCAGCATCAATCTCAAATTTGCCATCCCCCATGCTGATAGCGCCTACAGGACACTGAGCCTCGCAAGCGCCGCAGGCTACACAAGCATCGCCAATTACATAAGCCATAATTCAAACCTCCTTAAAAATATGTATCAGGCATGACACATATTTGCCAATAGTTTTATCCTATTGTAATATAAATAGGCGCTGAATACAAGTCCCAATTCATAAAAATTAGGTAAAAATTAGCCATTAAAATTCTAGGTTTGGGAATTTTCTGCCCGCCTCTTTTTGATGCCCTCCAGAATGACCTGTTTTTTCTGAATCAAAACATCCTGATTCATGGCTTCCACGCCCTCCAGAGGATATTTTAAGCCTAATTTCTCATATTTCACCTTACCCATAGTGTGATAGGGAAGGGCATCCAATACCTTTAGGTTTTTGAACTGCCCGATAAAATATCCCAATTCAAATAAATACTTGTCGTCATCTGTAATACCGGGCACTACCACATGGCGAATCCACATGTCTATATGCTTTTCATCCAGATAAGCGGCAAATTTTAAAATATTGGTATTGGGCTGTTTGGTAAGCTCCTTGTGCTTTTCGGGATTGATATGCTTGATGTCTAGCATGACCAAATCTGTCAGAGTCATAAGCTTATCCATTTTTTCCATAAATGGAGCGTTGNCGGGATTGAAAGCAATGCCGGAGCTGTCAATACAGGTGTGGNTGTTCTTCTTTTTGGCGNGGGTAAACAGATCAATCAGAAAATCCATTTGCATAAGGGGTTCACCGCCGGTTACAGTGAGACCGCCGCCCTTATAAAAACTTACATTGCGTTCATACTGCTCAATGATTTCTTCCGGCTCCATCAGAGTGCCGCCATTCATCTCCCATGTGTCGGGATTATGGCAATAGGCGCATCTCATGGGGCAGCCCTGTACAAAGACAACGAAACGCACACCGGGACCGTCCACGGTACCAAAGCTTTCCAAGGAATGAATTCTGCCTTTCATAAAGTTTTTCCTTTCTAAATCTTTATTCCCTTTATTCTTATTTTTGAAAAAACCGAGAGAAATTATTCTCTCGGTTTTTCTTTTAGAACTGTAAAAACTTGGTTATTGCTTATACGCTCTCATGGAAAGTACGAGAAATTACGTCAGCCTGCTGCTCGGGAGTCAACTTAATAAAGTTTACTGCGTATCCGGATACACGGATAGTAAGCTGAGGATAATTCTCAGGATGCTTCTGAGCATCCAATAATGTGTCTCTGTTTAACACATTTACATTCAGATGATGTCCGCCCTTAGTTGCATAACCATCCAATAAAGATACAAGGTTATTTACCTGTGCTGCACTTGTTTCTGCCATTGTTTAAATCCTCCTTAAAGATTTTTAGTGGGATTATTGGTAATCATCCAATCCCTGTTGAAGAGTGGGTACACTGCAGGCTAACGGTGTTCTGGAACAATCCGTACAGCCCATTGTCTGAACGTCTTTTGACTGCTTGCTCGCATCGGTATCCACATTGATGTGGCCGACACCGTTCGTCATGCCGGAATCCAGCATTTTCACAAGATCATCAATCATATTTTTTTCGTCCATAGTGTCTCCTTAAAAACTAATTTAATTTATTTGTTTAAGTCAAGTTCGATATCGCCTGCGAACACTTTGTCTTCCTTGCCCAGAGCTCCGGGAATGATGGTGAAGGTATTGGAAATACCATCCTGTGCATCATTGAAAGGAAGCTTGGATACAGATGACAGGGATGCCACTGCACCATGAGTATCACGACCGTGCATAGGGTTAGCACCGGGAGCGAAAGGCTGACCTTTCTTACGTCCATCAGGAGTATTACCTGTAGCCTTACCGTAGGTTACGTTAGAGGTAATGGTCAGGATGGAAGTGGTAGGAATACCGTTTCTGTAAGTATGATGTCTTCTTACAGCAGTCATGAACTTGTGAACGATTTCCTGTGCGATTTCGTCAACACGATCATCATCATTACCATACTTAGGGAATTCGCCTGTGGTCTTGAAGTCAACGATTACGCCGTCCTCATCACGAATTACTTCAACCTTAGCATACTTGATAGCGGACAGGGAGTCTGCTACGATGGACAAGCCTGCAACACCGGTTGCAAAGTAACGCTTAACATCTCTGTCATGAAGAGCCATCTCTGCTCTCTCATAGCAGTACTTGTCATGCATATAGTGGATGATGTTCAGGGTGTTTACATAAACATCTGCCTGCCACTCCATCATGTCAAGGAACTTGCTCATTACATCATCATAGTCAAGAACATCACCAGCAACAGGACGATACTTAGGACCAACCTGCTTCTTGGTAACTTCGTCAACACCGCCGTTCAAAGCATACAGCAGGCACTTAGCCAAGTTAGCACGAGCGCCGAAGAACTGCATCTCTTTACCGATAACCATGGAGGATACGCAGCAAGCGATACCGTAGTCATCGCCATGAACAACTCTCATCAGATCATCATTCTCATACTGGATGGAAGAGGTCTGGATGGACATCTTTGCACAATACTTTTTCCAATTCTCAGGAAGTCTTGTGGACCAGAGAACGGTAAGGTTGGGCTCAGGAGAAGGTCCTAAGTTGGTCAGGGTGTGCAGATAACGGAAGCTGGTCTTGGTAACCATGGGACGACCGTCAACGCCAACACCGCCAAGGGACTCGGTTACCCATACGGGATCGCCAGCAAAAATCTGGTTGTACTCAGGAGTACGAGCAAACTTAACGCAACGCAGCTTCATGATGAAGTGGTCAACGAACTCCTGAATCTGCTCCTCAGTGAAAGTACCATTTGCAAGGTCTCTCTCTGCATAGCAGTCAATAAAGGTGGAAGTACGTCCAAGGGACATTGCTGCACCGTTCTGCTCCTTTACGGAACACAGATATCCGAAATAGGTCCACTGAATAGCTTCTTTTACGTTAGCAGCGGGCTTGGAGATGTCGCAGCCATAAGAAGCAGCCATTTCCTTCATCAGCTTCAAAGCAATCATCTGCTCGGAAATTTCCTCGCGAAGACGGATTACATCATCTGTCATAACACGTCCGGTAGAATCCTTCTGAGCCTGTTTGTCCTCAATCAGTCTGTCGATACCATACAGAGCAACACGTCTGTAGTCGCCGATGATACGTCCACGGCCATAAGCATCAGGAAGACCTGTGATAATATGGGAGGAACGGCATGCTCTCATCTCGGCATTGTATGCATCGAAGCAGCCTGCGTTGTGTGTTTTTCTGTGAGTGGTGAAGAACTCGCTGATCTCAGGGTCAACTTCATAACCGTTGTCTGCGCAAGCCTTCTCAGCCATACGGATACCGCCATAAGGCTGCAGGGAACGNTTGAAAGGAGCATCTGTCTGGAAGCCTACAATGGTCTNNTNGCTCTTGTCCAAATAACCGGGGCCATGGGAGGTAATAGTAGAAACAACCTTGGTATCCATATCAAGAACACCGCCTGCTTCTCTCTCCTTCTTCTGTAAATCCAACACCTGTGCCCACAAATCCTTTGTGTTCTGTGTTGCCTCAGCCAAGAAGCTCTCATCGCCGTCATAAGGATGATAGTTTCTCTGGATGAAGTCGCGGACATTGATCTCTTTGTCCCATTTGCCGCCTNCGAAATNTTTNCATTCTGGTCTCATTTNAANTAGCCTCCTATCAAAATTTGAATTAGTAGAAATTTGTAACCCTAATCCTTAAACTAATTATATGAAAAAGTGATTTCAGAGTCAAGGTCATGAGTGTACTTTTTTACAAACAAATTATACTATTTTCTGCCCAATTTATAAGTCATTAGAAATATTTTAGAGATATTTAATATTTAAGAATGACTTGCCAGATAATGGGGAAAGTATTATACTGAAAAAGGTCGTTCTCGGCAAATGCCGGAATGCAGTCAAAATCAGTTTTGTAAGAATGGAGGATGATTATGAGCGAAATAACAAAAGACATGACAATAGGTGAAATTTTGCAGGCAAATCCTGATGTGGTTCCGGTTTTATTGGAGGCAGGAATGCACTGTCTGGGCTGTCCCGCTTCACAGGCAGAATCCCTTGAGGAAGCAGCGATGGTTCACGGAATCAATATTGATGATTTAATGAAAGCAATTCAGGCAGTATAGATGAGCTGGTAAGTGCAGGAATCAGACAATAGAAGATGAAAAACCGCCCGACTGAGGTTTCAGGGGGCGGTCTTCTTTGTTATTTTTGTCCCAGAAGTCCCAGAGCATTTTCTGGAATTAAAGCTTCATAGTGTTCCGCCAGAAATGTCTTGCCGGCGGATTGGGCACGCTGGGGGGTGCCATATTCGGAGATGGTGTTGCAGACCTTATTAAACATTCCTGCATCCATCCCATGCTGCTGCAGAACCAAAAGGTATCTGCCGTTTTGTTCTTCCTTATAAAGCTTGCTTTGTCCTTTAAAATGTCTGCAGGAAACTGCGGCGGCATTCATAACCTGCTGCAGGGAATCCATGGCAAAGATGATGGTGCGGTCCTGATCCTCCTGTGGCTCCAGAGAAACAGGCTCTATGGGCGCATCGGNAGATGTGCTGGCCGGCTCCTTCAATCTGCGGAAGAAATCCAGAACCTCANTTGCGGGATCAAAGTCATCATCNTCCTNGTCATCTTCCATAACGGAAGGGGCGAAGCGCGCAAAACGGGTATCCAATTCGTCCGGATCTTCCACCTTGGTGACAATGAGCACAATGCATTCGGAATTCAGGGGAATTGCCTCTATCATGAGGGGAATGTCCTCGGCTTCAAACCCAAACTCAAAATGAGCCTGCTGCATCATATCCCGGAAAAGGTTTTTGGCTTTTTCCGTGCCATAGGCTAATTCACTGATTTTCAATTCGCGGCTGATTAAATCTTCTCTGGTGAGAGTGCAGCGAATCTGGTTTTCATTTACTTTTTCTATTTTCATATGGCATCCTTCCTTATTAGTTAAAAGTATCTTAATACTTTTTGGGCGCTTAAGTCAATAGACTTGTGCCACAGTTTAAAATTTTTTAAGAAATTTGGAAAAATTTCGGGATATCTCTTGTCAAAAAATGCAATATCGGTTATAATGCACAATACAGCACCTTCGGTACTCCATAGTACGGGAGAGGAGGTGGCAGTCTTGAAATTAGGTTGATTATCTAAAGTAGTATGCTTTGAGCAACTCGCTCTATTTCATCCTTATGCTTTATTTATACGTTATGGTTTAAATTTATTACAGTCATTTTATGAAAGCTTTTTCATATAGCTTCTTACTAATAGCTTATGCGGCTTTCTCAAAAGATGACTCCAATATTGAGGATGTCTTACAGGCATATCGTGCCAAATCTGGTAATCCAACTAATACTTTTCACAATTATAATCCATTTTAAACATGTTTTTACTAGCAATTTTTGCTGGTTTTAGTGCTGCCGAAGGTGTCTGTCAATAATATATCACAAATTTTTTCTTTTGGTCTGATTCGTTCTAAAAATTTCCTGCCGTATTCACTTTGATACTTTAGATTAATGGGCTGTCTCCCATGCTGCGGAAAGGAAAAGTGAAATTTATCAAAATTGGTAATGACGGCAGGGCAATGTTGTGCTAGAATATAACTGTCCGGCAGTATCCGGACAGTTATAGGCACATTTGTTGACGGACTTGCAAATAAAAAATAAACTTTTAGAGAAAGGCTGCCAAAGGGCAGGAATCAGGGATAAAAAGTGAAAAAGAAAATAATACCGGTTGTGATTGCAATGCTTCTTATATTAATTATAGGAGGCGCTGCCGTAGGCAAGGTGGTTTATGATAAGTATTCTTATAGTAAGGAGAGAGTCAATCTGGATGAGTTCTATCAGGTGTCCGGAGAGGAAAGCGCCATTATTTTACAGGATGAAATGATGGAGGAGAAAGCCATTATCAAAGACGGTATCTGTTATTTTGATTTGGACACCGTGCACAAATATCTGAATGAGATTTTTTATGTGGATCTGTCAGAAAATCTGCTGTTGTATACCACGGCAGTAGAGAATATCAGGGTGAATCTGGGCGGAACCGCTTACAGTGCATCGGAGGGCGAAACAGATGCGGGCTATGTGATTGCCTATGCAGAAGGCGAAAAGGTTTATGTGGCGGCTGATTTTGTAAAGCAGTATACCAATTTTTCTTATGAGATGTATGACAGGCATGTGCAGGTTTACACAGAGTGGGGTGTGTGTATGACGGCGCAAATTAAGAAAAAAACCGCTGTGCGAATCAAGGGCGGGATTAAGAGCGCCATTCTGCGGGATTTGGAAGCCGGAGAGACCGTAGAGATTCTGGAACAGATGGACACATGGTGTAAGGTAAAGACATCGGATTCCATTATCGGATATGTGGAAAACAAGCGTCTGGATGAAGGAAAAGCAGAGCAGGAAACTCCGGTTACGGATTATACTGCACCGGAATATACCTCACTTCTTATGAGTAAAAAGGTGAATATGGGGTTCCATGCCATAGGCGCAGTAGCAGGTAACAGCACGCTGGAAGATATGGTGGCGGAGTCCAGAGGCATGAATGTTATTTCTCCCACATGGTTCAGTTTAAATGACAATGAAGGTAATTTCAGGAACTTTGGTACCAAGGACTATGTGGACAGAGCGCATGGGAAGGGTATTCAGGTCTGGGGAGCCTTGGATAATTTTAATTACAAAAACGAGACGGGGGAGGCGNTTGNTACCCTTACCGTATTGTCTTCTACAACAAAGAGACAGCATCTGGTAAACCAGATAAGCAATANGGCATTGNAGCTGGGAATGGANGGCATCAATATTGACTTCGAGGGCTTGGAGGAAGCCTGCGGAATCCACTATGTACAGTTTTTGAGAGAGCTTTCCGTTCAGTGCAGAGCCAACAAACTTGTACTTTCCGTGGACAATTATGTGCCCTTCCATTTCAACAATTATTATCGGCTGGATGTGCAGGGAGAGATTTTGGATTATGTCATTATTATGGGATATGACGAACATTGGCATGGCAGCAAAGATCCCGGAAGCGTGGCCAGCATTGATTATGTGTCGGGTGGACTTGACAAAACCCTCGAACAGGTACCGGCGGAAAAGGTAATTAACGCACTGCCTTTTTATACCATTGAGTGGAGAGTGGAAGGAGTCAATGTCACAGACAAATACCTGACTCTGAACAATACCGCGGAGTATTTAAAACGGATAGGCGTGGATAAGGTATGGGATGAGACCACCTGCCAGAACTATGTGGAATGGAAGGATGGCAGCGCCACCTATCAGATATGGCTGGAGGATGAACAGTCCATCAGCGTGAAGTTGAATGTTATGAAAGCAAGGAATATTGCAGGAGTGGCAGTGTGGAGGTTAGGCTACGGAACTGCTACGGCATGGGAATTGCTGAACCTCTATTCTAGTACCTAAACTGTTATGAAGAATATAAAAAGAGGAAATCCTACGGCGAGAAGCCTTGGATTTCCTCTTTCTTATTTTTAGTGTTTACTACACCCTCTTTAATGCAGTTCTTCCTGCGAAACATACTACAGCGATGCCTGCTAACAGAAGAGGAAGGGATACGCTGTTGTCGCCCGTTTTGGGAACTTTGTCATAATCGTTGGATGCATTGGAAGCAGCAGGGGCTTTTGGCGTGCTCTGCGGAGCAGCAGGTGCAGAAGCAGAAGGAGTGGTGCTGTAGTAAGCGGCATCTGTCTTTAAGTCTCCATGCTCCACATCCAGCCGTCCTTTTGCGATATTATAATATTCATAAAGAACATCGGCGTCATCCTTGGCAATCAAATGACCAACAGTTCCCTGACAGCCAACTGTTGCATGAACATTTGCTTTGGAATCCATAATGTTCAGATTGGCAATATCACTGCAGAAAGTAACACTAGCATCATCGTATACATAAGCATTGGTAATGTAACCAGTAATGGAAGCAGTACTGTCATCCAGGATATAACACTCATCAATGCTGNCGGCGATAATAGGAATCACGTTCNTATTTTGTTTAATGGTCAAATTGCTGATGTGATGATTACCTAAATTAAGATTTAAAACCGCCGCATCATNATCGGGACTGNCTTCGANTACGAGGATATCTCCGTCCTTAAAAGTCTGGGNCTCCAGATAATAAGTTTCCCAATGCTCAGCAGGTTCGGAATTGTCCCAATTGCTGCCGCCGACACGGCAGGACCATTGTTTGGAATCCGCATCATAAACAACAAGGTGTGTGGTGGGACCCTCTGCAGATACCTTAAGGGTGCTAGCTGTTGGAAGTACTGTCAAAAATACGGCGGACAGTAACAGAAGTGCAATTTTTTTAAAGTGTTTCATGAGTCAACCTCCTTGTGAATAATCTGGTCATCTTCCCCATAGATGGAATCATAATAATCACCTGTCTCCACTTCCTTGGCAACTACGACAAATCTGCCAGTCTCCGAGTGATAGGAGCAGGTGGACAGCGTGAGAAAATGATCTCCAAACTGTGCTGTGACACCTGTGTCATATAGGGATAATGCCATAATGTTTTGATAAAAATCATCAAATTCTTCTTGCGTATCAGCCTGAAAGAATTTGTAGAACTTAAATACCTGATCGGACTGTCTGTAAACCTGAGAGCGAAATACGGCAATCACTTCATAATTGCGCTGGCATTTTTCAGTATACAGGATTATCTGTTTGTGTTTCTTGTAAAAATCTTCCTTTTCGTAATTGGCCAATTTGCCGAACATGGCGCCGGAACGCATATTGTGTCCGTGGATAATCAAATTGGTGGTAAGGGGGTCCAGACAGCTGTCCGTATCCAGAATCAGGCAGCCGTTGCTGTCCGCTTTGCCGTCAAAGCCCCTGCGCAGATAATACTCCTCGTCCCGGGGAGTCCACATAACAGGATAATCGACATTGGTGTCAGGAATGACGAGCCATGCCGCCATATCTTCGTTTGCCAGATAACTGTCTGCATAAGGGTTGGGCACCGTCTGGGGAGGTTCGATTAAGTCCTGTGTCTGGGAAGCCTCCGGCTCAGAGAAACTTTCGGAAGGCGGCGCTTCGTTGGAAGCGATAAGGGATTCCGCTTCTGACTGTGTCTGAGAGATAGGCGCTTCAGACTGTCTGCGGTCCAAATATTCTTTGGCAGACAGGATTCCTGCACCTGCCAGACAAACAAAAATAATAATTGTCAGAGCTGTTATCAGTTTTTCCCTTTTCTTACTATTATTATCCGCATTATTATCCATGCCCCTATTATNCGACCGAANNATGGGAANAAGCAACTGTCNATTTGATTNTGAGCNGAANTTCATAATAAATTNATAATTATAAATACANNNGGCATATAANNAGNATANTNATAAATAACGGGGGCATCCGGTGAAACCAAAAAAATATAATCACCAGACAAATAAGAAAAACAGCAGACCGAGGACGTGGAGAAAGCAGCTATTAGCAGGCATGGGGCTGTTCCTTTTACTTGGCTTGCTGGCAGGCGGAAAGGAAGTGTCCCAAAATGTTATGAGCAAAAGAGCCGCCGCTCATAACGAGAAAGACCGCAAATGTGTGGTGTTAGATGCAGGACATGGGGGAATTGACCCGGGAAAGGTAGGGATTAACGGTGCGCTGGAAAAGGATGTCAATTTGGAGATTACATTGTTGGTAAAACAGTATCTTGAGGCAGATGATATCAAGGTGGTGATGACAAGGGAAACGGATGAGGGGCTGTATGATGCAAATGCCTCTAATAAAAAAGTGCAGGATATGAAGCGGCGGGTGGCGATAATAGACGAGACAGAGCCGGATGTCACAGTGAGCATTCATCAAAACAGCTATCCGGAGGAGTATGTACATGGAGCCCAGGTATTTTATTACAATGGCAGTGCTGAGGGCCAGCGGCTTGCGGAAACGATACAAGCTCAGATTGTAGAAAAAGCGGATAGAGAAAACAAACGGCAGANTAAGGCAAACGACAGCTATTATCTGTTGAAAAAAACNGGNGTTCNCATCGTAATTGTGGAGTGNGGATTTCTTTCTAACTCGGCGGAGGCGGAAAAACTTGGNAATAAAGAATANCAAAAAAAGCTGGCATGGGCAATCCATCTGGGAATCCTGCAATACTTAAATAATATATAATTGTTTTACATTTGAACAAAGTTGTGGTATAATGAGCATAACCATTGAAATTACAAGAGGAGATGTTCTGGCTGCTATATGGAGACAAAAATCATAACAGTATGCCGGAAGGCGGAAAAATTGTCTAAAGAGGAGGAGAACGCCCTGAAAGAGGTGGGCGAAGTGCTCCGAAGGGGAGGATTGGCGGCGTTTCCTACAGAGACGGTATATGGTCTGGGGGGAGATGCATTGAATCCGGAATCTTCCCGCAGAATCTATGCTGCAAAGGGAAGACCCTCAGACAACCCGCTGATTGTGCATATTTGCAGGTTTGAAGATATTTATCCCATTGCGGCGGAGGTGACAAAAGAGGCGGAGAGGCTGGCGGAAGCTTTTTGGCCGGGTCCCCTCACCGTGATTTTGAAAAAAACGGATAAAGTCCCTTATGAGACCACAGGAGGTCTGGATACCGTGGCCGTGCGGATGCCCTCGGATGAAACAGCACGGAAAATCATAGATTACAGCGGGGGATATGTGGCGGCGCCAAGTGCCAATCGTTCGGGAAGACCAAGTCCCACAAGCGCCCGATATGTAATAGAAGACATGATGGGGAAAATCGATGTGATTGTGGACGGCGGTGAGGGTGAAATCGGCTTGGAATCCACCATTGTGGATATGACAGTAAGCCCGCCCCAGGTGTTGCGTCCCGGATATATCACAAAAGAGATGCTGGAAAAAGCACTTGGAACACAGGTTGCTATGGATGAAACCATTCTTCGGGATGACAGCGGACAAGCGCCGAGAGCGCCGGGGATGAAATACAGGCATTATGCCCCACAAGGGGAATTGACCATTGTGGAGGGTATGCCCAAACAGGTGACAGCTTATATTAATGAAAAATCAAAAGAAGCTATGGCGGCCGGCGAAAAAGTAGGAATTATTGCCACTGATGAGCAGGCGGACTGCTACTGCGCGGATGTGATTAAAAATGTGGGAAGCAGGCAGGATGAGAGAGCCGTTGCAAGGAATCTGTACCAAGTGCTGCGGGAATTTGACGAGGAAGCCGTGACCGTGATTTTTTCGGAAGGCTTTGATGCGCAGGGGTTTGGACAGGCTATCATGAACCGTCTCTTAAAGGCGGCGGGACATAAGGTAGTAAAAGTGTAAGGATTGGCAGCAGATAGGAGAAAGCAATTATGATAGCAATAGGAAGCGACCATGGGGGTTATGAACTAAAACAAAAGGTTATCAGCCATTTGGAAGCAAAGGGTATGCAGGTAAAGGATGTGGGATGCCACAGCAAGGACAGCTGTGATTACCCTATATTCGGACAGGCGGCAGCAAAAGCGGTGGCATCGGGAGAATGTGAAAAAGGCATTGTCATCTGTACCACGGGAATCGGCATCAGCATTGTTGCCAACAAAGTTCAGGGCGTCCGCTGCGCACTTTGCGGGGATACTTTTTCCGCCAAGATGACCAGACTGCACAATGACGCCAATATGCTTGCCATGGGCGCAGGCATTGTAGGGGAGCAGATGGCAATGGATATCGTGGATACCTTTTTGGGAACGGATTTTTCAAAAGAGGAAAAGCATATACGGCGAATCGGCATGATAGAGAAGACAGAAGAATAAGCGGCGGCAGAAAGGGAAGATAAGTTCATGGGCAAAAGAG
>WFLX010028514.1_pt1 | contig 24675 bp, 18 predicted proteins | sample 4967041 | NCBI WGS metagenome assembly WFLX01 (sample SAMN12857096, study PRJNA449069) | gut metagenome | isolation source: stool from male and female vole | host: Microtus ochrogaster | place: USA:Florida | collected 2017
AGTTCATCTCTGCCATATTTCTTTTCAGAGGTTGTTATGAAGTGTGGAGGAACCTTTTCCCCCGGGTCGAGCAGTGAGTTAAGGTATTTTTCTGCATTCTTTTTATCCTTCNCNGGTCCGNGTTTGTNGGCTTTTGTGAATACTATAGAGAACGGAATGCCGTTGGTTCCGAGCCATTCCATGAACTCAATATCTATCTTTTGAGGGTCGTGACGTATGTCTATCAGCAGAAATACGTTTACGAGTTGTTCACGATGTAGAATATAAGAAGAAATCATTCTGTTAATATCTTCTTGCACTTTCTTTGAGCGTTTGGCAAAACCATATCCCGGTAGGTCTACTATGTACCATTCANCGTTTATGTTAAAGTGGTTAATAAGTAGTGTTTTACCCGGTGTCGCACTGGTTTTTGCAAGACCTTTGTGGTTGGTCAGCATGTTGATAAGGCTGGATTTGCCTACATTGCTTCGGCCAATGAATGCAAACTCTGCCTTGTTGTCTTGAGGACATTGCGACAATTTGGCTGAACTTATGGTATAAACGGCTTTCTTTATTTCCATGTTGTAGTTATTTATCGTATGTTGTGATGAATGCGTCGGCCTGTGCATATCCCAAGGCCTTTGCGCGTTTTAGTTCTGCTATACCTGTAGTTTTGTTGCCGGCGCGACATAGTGCCAGCCCAAGCAGTCCGTGCCCCTCGGCATACTGCGGTGCAATCGTTATCGCTTTTTGGGCAACTGTTACCGCTTCTTCGGCACGGTTCATCTTCATTAACAGCAATGCCTTTTCCGAAAGATACAGTAATTGGTTAGGTGCAAGCACCAAAGCACTGTCCAACATCTCCATTTGTTGTGTGCGTTCCGCCTTCATATTCCTCAGACTTTGNTAGGCATAGTAATNCACATCGGCGTCACGTGGCNCCGNNTTGTTGGNCTCTAAGNACTCANTGTANGCNTCTTGATACTTTGTTTGCGCAAAAAATATCTGCCCTTTCAGTATATGATATAATGGTAATGAATTTATGCTTATTGCCGTATCTGCGTGTTCCTGTGCCTTATCCAGTGTCCATGCGTCGTATGGAATATCAGGCATTGCCTGTTGTTTGTTGTATATCAGCTTTGCATAGAAGTAGTGTGCGTTGTCTTTTTGGGCACTCACGTTGACGGCTTTCTGTGCTTCTATGTCTGCTGCGGCAAACTCCTTACGGTCTGTAAGCATTGTTGCCTTGTACTCATATCCCTCTTCTTTGTCAGGAAACAGGGATATAAACTCCTCTATTGTAGCGGGATAGTTCAGCGAGTCGTTACGTTGCGAGGCTATCATCAGTGCCAGCAGAGCCTGATTGAAGTCCGTTGGCAATGCAATACGCAATGAAGTCTCTCTCAGAGTGTTGTCGTTTACGGATAAAGCAGTAGGCTGTAAGGTACTGCCATAGCGTGCACTTGCTACATACAGGTCTGTTCTTGTGCGGCTCGTGTTTGTTAATCCCATTAGTTCTCCTTTGCTATTAAGAAAGGGTGCTCCGGCCATTGCGTCTGTTATAGCCCCATTTTCTTGCTCGAAGATGTAGTAAGGCATATCATTCATGAATGTCTCCACCTTGCTTGTTTGCAGTGAAGAAAATGTCATTGCCTTGACATCATAGTTTACTACCCATGCCTGCGCTCCGGCTTCCTGTTGCCCTTGTTCTATGTGCAGGGGGAAAATGTTCGCCTTTGCGTCTTTCTTTACTTTCAGATGTGCGATATTATAAATCTCGCTTGCACCATAAAGACAGTCAACATCATATCTTTTTCCCTGTCCGTCTATAACTATTGCGGTTGAGGCTCCTTTGAAAGGAGTCCATGCCGTCAGTGCCATGCCGTCATCGCTTATGAATGCTCCGTATCCGGTTCCGGCCAGTGTGCCGTCGGCTTTGAACGTTGTTACTTTCAAAACACCTTTTGCCGCCTTTTTGACTGCCGACGGTTGTGCGGCAATACTTAGTGCTATGGCGTATATATATAATAATGTGTATAATCGTTTCATGTCTTGTTGTGCTTAATTCTGCAGTAGAGTTTTAGCATTAGTCCTTGCGGCTTCCGTTATGTTCGACCCGCTTAACATTTGTGCTATCTCATCAATGCGTTCTTTTTCGTTCAGTTGTCTCATTACAGATGTAGTGCCCTCTTCTGTCTCATGCTTCTCCACTTTGTAGTGGTTATGGCCTTTTGCTGCAATCTGCGGCAGGTGTGTGATGCTTATTACCTGTCTGTCGGCGTTACCCATCCGTGTCATTATGTCCGCCATCTTCTCTGCAACCCTTCCACTTACTCCAGTGTCTATCTCGTCAAATATTATTGTCGGCAGTTTTACGGCGGTGCTTATCAGGGCTTTTAGTGCCAACATCAGACGGGCTATCTCACCCCCTGATGCAACTTGTGCAACGGGACGCAATGCCATCCCTTTGTTTGCGGAGAACAAAAACGCTACTCTGTCTTGTCCTTTAGGGGTCAGTTCTCCACAACTCATGTCTACATTGAAATCTGTTTTGGGCATACCGAGCATACCGAGAGTGTCGCATACGTCCTGTTCCACTTTCTTCAAGGCTTTTTTACGTGATGTTGTCAGAACCTCAGCCTGCTCTTTCACACGGCTTAACAGTTTCTCCGTCAATGCCTCTTGCTCTGCAAGTGTCGTGTCTCCGTTGTCGATATTGTCAACAGCTTCCTGTAGTCTTTGTTGTTCTTCCAGTAATTCTGCAACTGTATTCTTACGAAATTTGCGTTGCAGCGTATAGATAGTGTCCAGCCTTTCGTTTATGTACTCCAGTCTTGCAGGGTCAAAGTCTATCCCGTCTGCTGCGCTTTCCGTCTCTTGTGCAATATCTTTCATCTCAATAAAAGCTGAGTCCAGACGTTCGGCAAGCTCTTTTAATCGTGGCAACAGATTTGCGGCAGACTGCATTTTCATGCTTGCCGTCTTCAAATTCCCCATTATTCCGCTGTTGTCATCATTCAGCAGAGCATTGGTTTCAAATAGGATCGTCTTTATTTCTTCTGTGTGTGCCGCTGTTTCCTGCTCTTGTTCCAGTTCCTCCTGCTCCCCGTTTTTCAGCACGGCATTGTTTAATTCGTTGAGTTGGAAGCGCATAAACTCCTCGTTCTCCCTTGCCTGTTCAATCTGTTCTTTTAGTGTCTCCAGTCTGTCTCGAGCCTCTTTATACTGGCGGAACGCCTTGGTGTAGTTTTCACGTTGCCTGTTATTCTCGGCAATAATGTCAATGACGTTCAATTGGAAATCCTCTTTTTGCAATAATAGGTTCTGATGTTGGGAGTGTACGTCCACCAACATCTCTCCTAACTCACGCATAAGAGTCAGTTGTACCGGTGTGTCATTTATGAAAGCACGGCTTTTTCCTGTTGCCGTCAGCTCTCTTCTTAGTATGCACTCATCCTCGTCACAATCCAAATCATTATTCTCAAACCATGCTTTCATGTCATATTTGGATATGTCGAATCGTGCTTCTATGGTGCATTTCTGTGAATTTGTCTTCACTGTTTTGCTGTCCGCGCGTTGTCCCAGCAACAAACCTATGGCACCTAATATAATGCTTTTGCCTGCTCCCGTTTCTCCTGTGATGACCGAAAAACCTGTCCGGAAGTCAATATCAAGCACATCTATCAGTGCATAATTCTTTATATATAGATGTTTCAGCATTTATTCCTTAATCTTGTTCCATGCGTTACTTTGCGACGGGTTAATGGAAAACAGCACGTCATACACCGCCTCTTTTTCTTTTTGTGTCCCTTTTCCCTTGTAAATATTAGCCAACTCGTCTTTCTTATAATCCGTCCATATCTGCGGTACAAGGTTCAGCGGCCTGTCTTTGTGAGCCTTCTCCAGCCTTTCCTGTATTGCGTTTGAGATCTCGGTGCGTCCTCTTTCGACATTGTTCGCCATCTCGTCAAGTCCTTTTCTGTAATAATCGTATTGGAAAAGCCTGAAAGGCTCCATTGCTCCTTCAAGGTAATCATTAATGAAAGCAAACCTGTTCTTGTTACTGTCATACGCCGCCCATCCGGGATAGTTCAGGTTTTGTGCGTTGTTTGTAAGGTTCATGCACCTTTGCAGCACATCCTCTCCACCCTTAGGGGCGAAGGTATCCAGATTCATGCCAATGATAAGATAGGCATAATAGGCAAACAAAGCGGTCAATTGGTTGTCTATCATGTCCGGATTAAACTCTATATTGTCAAATTGATTGTAGGTAAAAGTAAATTCATTATCCTGATTTTGGTAAAAAGTCGTGGTATATGTTGAGTTGTAAACCGGTCTGTTGGCCTGTATCATACATGAGCATCCCCATGTGCCCTCTTCACGCTTATACTCCTTTACCGTTATGTTGAAGCTGCATTGTATGCGTTCCTGCTCCATAAACTGTAATGAGGTCCATTGCCGGCCGTTTACAAACTCTTCCAGTTTTTCTTTCAGTTCCGTGAAAACCGACTCTTCCGTTCCTTGTATCTGCGTGTGGTTTATATTCACTTTTGCCTGCAACTCCTGTGCAAGGATATACGTTGATGCTGCCCATGGCATTATGGCCATGAGCAGCATCCTCTGTATTTTGTTTCCTTTCATTGGCATTGTACTCTTTTTGTTTACGCTCTGTGTGCCTCTCGCATTCTTATTCTCGTTAGCACTTGTTTTGTCTCAAGAGCGAAATCGCCCGACATTATCCAGCTGAAATATCCGGGGTCACGGCGCAATACGTTTACAACCGGCCATCCTTTATACTTCCCGAAGTTGAAAACCTCTTGCAGTCTCTCCGTTCCATCAGAGTTTAGCAGAGGCTTACCGTTCGGCCCTTGTATTGGTGCCCAAATCACTTTTCCCGCAAAGTCCACATTCTTTCTTGTGTTGCAGAACTCATGTATGGCCTCCATGTCGTTGGGTAGCTGTCTGTAATCCTCCTCCTGTCTGCCCGGTTGGTACATCTCTAACTGTCCTTGCAGCACACGATACGTCGCTTCCGTATCCTCGTTAGCCAAATGAGCCTGAAAGTCTTCCTCCATCTTGCGCCCGCAGTAGAATTTATATGCTGCCGCAAGGTTGCGGCGTTCCATTTTCATGAATATTGTGCATGCGTCTATCATGCGCGACCGTGAGAAGTCAAATGCTATGCCTGCTCTTATAAACTCCTCTGCCAGCATCGGTATATCGAAGCCGTTTGAGTTAAAGCCCGCGAAGTCACAGCCCTTGAAATCCTCCGCCAGTCTTGGTGCCAGTTGCTTGAATGTCGGTGCGCCCTTCACCATCTCGTCGGTTATGTGTGTCAGCTCCTTCACCTCTTGCGGTATCGGTTTGCCGGGGTTGACGAAATAGTTCTGCCGCTCCTCGTTGCCATCGGGCGTCACTTTTATGTAGCTTATTTGTATTATGCTGTCCTTGGCAATGTCCAGTCCCGTTGTCTCCAGATCAAAAATGACCAGTGGTTTTGTCAAATTCAATTTCATTACTCACCGTTCTTTTGTCAATCAGTCGTTAAGAAGCATTGGCATTATGAGCATTAACACATCCTCACCCTCCGGCTGTACGGTCGGTCTCACTACTCCCGCGCGGCTTGGATCGCCCAATACTATCACCACATCGTCGCTTTCAAGGTTGTTAAGTATTTCAAACAACGTTGAGCCTTTGAAGCCAATGCTCATGGCTACGCCTCCATATTCGCATGCAACGTCCTCCGCTGCGCTTGTGGCGAAATCTATATCTTCCGAGCTTAGCTCTATGTTGTTCATGTCAAGCCTCAGCTTTATCAGTTGGGTACTTTCGCTTGCAAACGGTATTACACGTCTTAATGCACTCATAAGCGCCTTGCGGTCCACTGTCACCACATTCGGATTGTTTGTAGGNATANNAGAANCNTAGNTAGGGTAGCGGCCTNCTNTGANCCTGCANGAGATGAAACCGTCAGCAAATGTAATCTCAGCGTTGCTTCCGTTGAAACGTATTACCACCTCGTTCTCATCGTCAAGCGTCAGCACACTGCGTAGCAGTCCGGCAGGTTTCTTCGGCAGGATGAATGCCGCCGGTACCTCAGTCTTGCAGGCGAATACCATGTTGCGAACCATCTTGTGCCCGTCGCTTGCCACGATATTGAGGCTCTCTTCCTTAAAATCGAAGTATATGCCGTTCATTATCATTCTCAGTTCATCGTTGGCGGTGGCAAACAATGTGCGCTGTATGTTCGATGCCAGTGCCCCGGCTGTCAGTGTTGCCTCGGTATATTGTCCGCTGAGCGGTTGCGGTACAGGATATTCATCCGCGTTTTGGCCTACTATGCGGTAGTTACCGTTCTGATACACCATTCTTATGTTGTTGTCGTCTGTGTTCACCTCAAAGGTCAGCGGCTGCTCGGGCAACTCCTTTACGGCAGTCAGAATTATGCGGTTCGGCACACAAAAGGCTCCTTCGCCGTCACATTCGTTTAGCGCTATTACGCATCTCATCATGTTTGCGTTGTCACTTGCCGTCAGTTGTAGCTGTCCGTCTTTTATCTCGAACAGGAAACTGTCCAGTATTGACAATGAGTTTTTGGAGTTTATTACTTTGGACAGAATGCCCAGTTTGCTGCTAAGAGCTGAAGAAGAAAGTGTAAATCTCATATTTCGTTGTTTGGTTATTTTACTGTTCAGGCCTGATGGCGGTTTTATCTGCTTGCTATCATATTTGTGTCACACCATTAATAAATATGTTATACAAGTATTAAAAGACAGAAATCCGATATTATTGTCTGCCTGTCAAAAACTATGCAAAAATACAAAAAAGTTATGTGGTGAACAAAAAAAACAACAAAAAGTTTCTTATTTTACCGATTTTTTCGTAATTTCGCAACAGAAAAAATATTAGTTCAAAATAAAATTACTAAACAGTAAAAAGAAAGAACCTGAAGAAATGGAATTACAAGGAAAAGTTATCGCGGCACTGCCGGAGCGTAGTGGAGTCAGCCAGCGTGGGGAATGGAAGTCACAAGNGTNTGTTATTGNAACACATGACTCGCAATNTCCGCGTAAACTGGTGTTCNCAGTCTTTGGCGCTGACCGTCTCCAGCGNTTCAATGTGCAGATAGGTCAGGAGGTACNNGTGGCTTTCGATATANACGCTCATGAGTGGAACGGGCGCTGGTTCAACGATATACGTGCCTATGATGTGCGTCAGGTAGATGCGGCGCAGTATGTCGCGGCTCCTGTATCACAGCCTGTAAGCGCGGCTCCTGTTGTGAATCAGGCTGCTCCTATGTCAGCTTCAGAATCGGCCAACGACAGCACCGAAGACCTGCCGTTCTGATAAATCAAGTTCGTTTAGACTCAATTTCACTTTTACCGTATTTATCCGCCATCAATGACAACAAAAGAGTACACCGCATATAAACAGCGCTTGAGGCCGGCTATACTTGAAGAGGCTAACAAGTGTTTCGCCAAGTACGGTATTCGCGCAGTGAAGATGGACGATATTTCCAAGAATTTAGGTATATCCAAGCGTACGGTTTATGAGTTATATGCCACTAAGGAAGATCTCCTTTGCGAGGTTGTTATGTTCAGGCATAAGCAGCGTGACAAGGAGATACAGGAACTTGTGCAGTTGGCAGACAATACGATGGATGTGCTAATAGGTGTATTGAGTATCCAGTTGAAGTCGGTAGCGACAACCAATTTCAACTTTTTCAAAGACATGGTGAAGTACCCCAAGGTGGCGAAGGCTGTCAATGAGTATTTTGAACAGCAGCATGCGAGGGCGGCAAAGTTCTTTGCCAATGGAGTGGAAGAGGGCTTTTTCCTGCATACTGTTGATTATGTGGTGTTCAACCGTATCGTCTCCGGTGTGTTCGATATGCTGTGTATAGACCGCAGATACGACGACCTTACCTATCCGGAGCTGTTCAAGAACTATCTTTGGGTTATGATACGCGGGTTCTGCACCGGCAAGGGAATAGAGAAAATAGACAGGTTTATGGAAGACGTAGTTGGGGGGGGACAAAATTAATCTGCTGTCATTACTCCGGCGTTTTCTGTGTATTCTTTTATAAAATACCTAACCTGTATGGTATATTCTGTTGGGTAGTCAAGGTAGGCGGATGCATGTTCCGTTCCCTTGGCTACCCATTTCCGTTTCGGGGCGGGCTTGGCGGCATACAAGGGCGCCAGCATGGAGAACGGAACGAATGTGTCCGCGTCGCCATGAATGAACAACATGGGTCTGAGGCATTTTGCCACCTGCTTTATTGGCGATGCCTCCTTAAACGACCAGCCGTGTTTCTGTCGGCAAATGGCGCTCGTGGTATACATTAAAGGAAATGCCGGCAGGGAGAACTGCTCCCGCAATTGCGTGGCAAACTCATTCCATACACTGCTGTATCCGCAATCCTCTATAAANCATTTTATATAGTCCGGCAGATCGCTCTCGCCGGCAAGGCACATAGTTGTTGCCGCACCCATTGACACACCGTGCACTACCATTGTTGACATTGCGCTGCTGTCGCGGAACAGTTGCTCCGCCACTTCTGTCCAGTGCTTGACATCCAGACGGTCTTTCCATCCCATCTGTATATCGTCTCCATCGCTTAGCCCGTGGCCGTGCAGGTCGGGTAGTAATATATTGAAACCTAAATCCCGTTGGTACATACGTCCGAGGTATAGGAATTTTACCCCGCAGTCTTTGTAGCCGTGCACTATTATGGCGGTACGTCCTGCGGCAGAGTCGTTCCTCATATACAATGCGTGGTGTCGTTCGCCCGACGGCATTGTCACGAATGTATCGCGCAGCAGATGGTTGCTCTTTACGCTGTCAACCCATTGTCTCATGTCCGGTACTTTGGAGAACATCTGTTGATAGGCGCTGTCCATATCACGGCGGTTGGGGTCGGAGTTAAGTGAGAACCCGAGCATATAATAGCTTGCGCCTGATATCACTGTAATGACAATGGCAAATGTAATAGTTGTTATGATTATCGCTTTTCTCATGATTTGTTATATTTTCTTGTTTGTAAGACAATATTGTTCCGGCTGGTGGCGGCAACATATATGCTACATTCCTTTTTACATTATGATGGTTTTGTAATCGCAGTGCTTTTACATTGTAAAGGCTATCAAATTACCATGTAATCGTACTGCAATTGCATGGTAATCGCACTGCGATTGTGAGACGTTGGAAATCAGTTGCTTTCGCGAATTATATGACGTATTGCCGCAAGGGGGTGGTATAGCAACATTCTTGGTCCTGCCCAACGCATTATTTCCGCAATCTTCCTCTTCATGGCTGGGTTGTAGCAATGTATGGGACAGACCTTGCATGTCGACTTCTTGTTGCCGAATTTGCACCGTTCCAGTCTATGTCGGGCGTATGTCAGCGTCTCTGCGCATTGCGGACATAACTGTCTGTTACCCTCTTTGTGGCGGCAGTATAGCCGTATCATTTGTTCCACCACTTTCTTTTCTTCCTCTATGCGTGTCATGTTCCTGCTTGGTAGCTTGTTTTGAATGTCGTGATTTCTTGAGAATTAGTCAAATAATGAAATGTTGTTGCTATGCTGTAGTGATTGTGCAAGGCGGTACAAAGGTAATGAATAAATTCTGAAGACAGATAAATCGGGTTGAATATTTGTCGGTATCGAGAAATTTATGTATCTTTGTCAATATTTTTTACTTTTATCAGTGTTAATCTATTATCATAATACTACTACAATGAAACGTTATATTACGGTTTGTTCTGTTGCGGTCATGACCGCTTGTTCTGTGTTTGGCCAGTCCCTTCAGGAGTTGCAACGTGACTTTATGAGTCCGCAACAGCGGCATAAACCTACCATTATATGGCAGTGGATGGACGGCTTGGTGACAAAAGATGGCGTTACGCGCGACCTTGAGGCCTTTAAGGAAGCGGGGCTTGCCGGCGTGCAGAATTTTCAGATTGGCGGCCCGCAACAGTCTAAGGTCGGTAATCCGGATATGCCGATAGGCAGTGACAGTTGGAAATATATGTTGCGACATACGCTGGATGAGTGTGAGCGGCTTGGACTTACTTTCGGCACACATAATTGTCCCGGATGGACATCGAGCGCACATCCTGCCGTGGAACCAAAATACTCTATGCAGAAATTGGTGTTTACGGAGACAATGGTTGCAAAGAAAGGGGAGTGCATAGAGTTGCCACGGCCGCAGGTTGACACTCTTTGGAATTATTATGAGGATGTTGCCGTTATAGCCATGCCGTGTGACAGCATCGTGGAGAAACAGGATATTATAGACCTGACAGCCGCTTTTGACCCTGTTAGCGGCAGGCTACGGCTCCCAAACAGCGTAAAAGCCGGTATGACGATATTGCGGATAGGGCAGACTACTAACGGCAAGACGAATGAGGCGCAGGCTCCGGAGTCTGGCAGGGGGCTGGAGTGTGACAAAATGAGCCGTGAGGCGGTATTGAAATTTTGGAATGCCTATCCGAAGATGATACTTGACGTGGCCGGTCGGCACGCAGGGAAGACTCTCAAGAACTTTGAGATTGACAGCTATGAGGCCGGCGGACAGACATGGAGCGCAGTGCTGCCTGACGAGTTTAAGCGTAGGTGTGGCTACGACCTTTTGCCTTTTTTGCCTTTGATGGTGGAGAGATGCAGGCAGATTGGCACCGCAGAGGAAACGAAGCGCTTTCGTAATGACTGGCAGAATACGGTAAGACAGCTGTTTGCGGAGAATTATTACGGGTATATGACGGAGTTGGCTCGTAGTACGCCGGGTATGACACTGATGATAGAACCTTATGGTACCGGTTCGCAAAAGCCGTTTCAGGTGCTTGATATTTACAAGATACTTGCGGCGGCGCCGGATGCGGAGATAGCGACAGAGTTCTGGACTAACCCTAACTGGGGATGGAGAGATATGGCGAAACACGAGGTGGTGATGCGCAATCTGCAGCGCCCTCTGCTTTGGGCGGAGGCTTTTACGTGCTGGCCTCTGAAAGCATGGCAGGATGATCCGCAGTCGTTAAAGGCGGTTTGTGACCGTGCTTTCTGTACGGGTGTGAACAGGATGATGCTTCATGCTGGTGCCGCCAACCCATGGAAGAATGTGGAGCCGGGTATGTCTTTCGGCGTTTGGGGCACACAGTTTGTGCCGGGGCAGACATGGTGGAAGGCCGGTGGCGCTAAGGAATTGTTCGGATATATGGCAAGGTGTCAGTCGTTGTTTCAGCGAGGGGTGCCCGCCAAGCAGCAGCTTGCGGCCATGAGATACCTCAAAACATATCACAGAGTGGACAAAACGGCCGGGCTGGACATATATTTCTTTTGTAATCCTACTGACAATGCCGTTATGGATACGTTGCGGTTGAGTGGTGTTGACGGACGTTATGCGGAGTTGTGGAACCCGTATAGTATGGAGATGAATGCTGTGAACCTGTTGGCGGATACGCTCATCTGTATGGAGCCGTACGGCTCGCGTTTCATTATTGTCACGAAAGAGCATGGCGACAGATTGCCGCAGGAGCACCGGACTGTGGTGGACAGCATGGGGGTGAACGGGGATTGGACTGTTTCTTTTCCGCAACATGAGGGGTGTGTGAATATGAATACGCTGCTTTCGTGGACGGAAAGCCCTGATAATGATATAAAATATTTCTCAGGTACAGCGACGTATAATATTGATGTGCAGATAGACAAACGCTTTTTAAGACGCAAGGGGGCACGGTATGTGCTCTCGTTGGGCATGGTTAAGAATATGGCTATGGTGCGAGTGAACGGTAAGCGGATGCCGTTGCTGTGGAAGTATCCGTTTGAATGTGATGTGACGGAGGCGCTGCAAAAGGGACGGAACAGCATAGAGGTGGAGGTTACCAACCTTTGGCCGAACAGAATGATAGGCGACGAGCAGGAGCCGGACGATATAGAGTGGCACGAACCGTTCAGATATGAGTATGCNAAAGGGAGTCCGGTAGTGGGCTGTTTCATGAAAAGCATACCGCANTGGTTGAGTGAAGGGTTGCCGCGTCCGTCTAAAGGAAGGAAGACTGTGAGCAGTTTCAAGTTCTTTAATGCTGACTCTCCGTTGCTGCCTTCTGGCTTGTTGGGGCCGGTTAAGATAAATGTGACACAGATTGTTGAATAATATTGCGGATGGAAATGGTTGAAATTATACGGCGACGCCTGTTTGAGTTGCAGGATTTGGGATACAAGGAGTTCCACTGCAGGCTGATGCCCGGAGTGGAACCGGATATGGTTATAGGAGTGCGCACGCCATTGTTGCGTGCTTTTGCCAAGGAATTGGCAAAGGATGGGCGTGTAGTGGAGTTCCTCAATGACCTGCCTCACCGTTATTATGACGAGCGTAACCTGCATGGTTTCATAATCTCGGAGACGAAAGATTATGACGAATGTATAGGGCAGGTGGAGCGTTTTCTGCCGATAGTGGATAATTGGGCAACGTGTGATTTACTCTCGCCCAAGGCGTTCAAAAAGAAAGGCTGTCGTAGCAGGCTTGTTGTTGATATAAGACGGTGGATGGATTCTCATGAGCCTTTTACGATACGGTTTGGGATAGAGATGTTAATGACGCACTTTCTTGATGACGGCTTTGCGCCACAGTACCTTGAATGGGTTGCGGCGGTGCGCAGTGAGCATTATTATGTGCGTATGATGGTGGCGTGGTTTTTTGCTACTGCTCTTGCCAAACAGTGGGAAGCGGCTGTCATATATATAGAAAAACGCGCCCTTGATGATTGGACTCATAAAAAGACCATTCAAAAGGCGCGTGAGAGTTATAGGATTACCGCTGAGCAGAAAGAGCATCTTCTGCTGTTGAGGTGAATCTATTTTTTGTCTTGGGGTTGAAATGTTGTTTTTTCTTACTCTAAATATTTCTCCACAANCANGTCAATGTCGTTTTGCTCTAATTTACCGTTACCGTCAATGTCGGAAGCGGCAGGAGAGAGGGTGGTGGCGGCATTGCCTGAGATATGGTTCTTGATCATGTTCGCATCGGCTATGGATATGACGCGATCGCCGTTGGCATCACCAAGAAGGTGCCACTGACCGTTGCCGTATACGAAAGTGGTGGGTGTGCCGATATAGTCGCTTGTCGCAAACGTTGCATTGTTGGCGTCGCGGAGTACTATTGGTTGCATGGCTACTTTCTTAAGGTCTTCGGTATTATTCATACACATTAGCAGTGTGTCTGCATCGGCAACTCTCTCTCTTGTGATTTTGCCGCCGTAGTATTTGGTACCCAATCCCGTTTCTGCCTCTTGTTCTTTGGTGCAGGTTAAATTAGCGCCGTTGGTGCTTGTCATTATATTTCCTTGGCATAAAAGAGTGCCTTGAATGTCCAGTATGGCGTCTGTTAACTTATTGTATGATGCAATATCGTTACCCTTTGTTGTGGTATTCCATCGTATAGCACGGTTGTCGTGGCCGTGCGCCATAGTATATTCCAGTGGCAAAACATAGCCGAGTGCGGCAAAACAGTCCCAGTCTTGTTTGTNTATAACATAGAGTNTGCTCTTCNTGGTGATGTGCATTATAGCCTCCNNGNATATTGTTATCTNGGCTCCGGCACTGAGNATGTGGCNGTTGTTTAGTGTTATGCCGCCGCTCTTTTGGGTGATTGTAGTATTGTTGGGAATGGCAAGTATGGAACTGTTGGAGTCAAAGATGTCCACTTGGATACTGCCGAGTTCCATGTCGCCGTTGATAATATACTCTATACGGTCTGTGGTGCTGTCGTATATGCGTTCTATAACGGTGTTAGGCTTCATCTTAAACAGTCCCGTATTATCGTTATTGATATATGAGATGTCGTTAATTGTATGCAATTCCTTGTTTGCTGAGCCTGCGCTATATCCGAAGAAAAGGTCTGTTCCCACTATATTTCGGGCACCATAAAGGAATTTTACCGGCACTTCTACGTTTTGTACATAGTATTGGTTGAACGGGAATGTGGTATCGTTAATTGCTGATGATATTCTTCCGCCGTGCCAGTCTGTTATCTGCAGTGCCTCATATAACACGGCACCATTGTTTATCTCCACTCTGCCATCGCCGTAGATATATCCCCAGCAGTACAGGCCGGCATTGCTTTTTACATCTATCATGGAACCGGATTCCATACGTACGGCTCCATGCGGGCCGTGGCATGAACCGGCACCGCAGAACTGTCCGCCCTCAGCACTTGACAGTCTGGAGCTGACACTCATCTCGCCTTCTACCGTAAGCGTTACGCCTTCGGCTATTGTCAGTGTGCGGTATACATACTCTTCCATGTGGTGGAATGTGGATTCCGGTTGTTTTGTGTAACAGGTGCCGGCCATGTTGTATGGTATGAGTAACACAACTCCTTTTTTTACGGTTGCGTCAGCGGTGATAGAGCAGTCGTTCATCACGACAACAGTGTCGTTTGCTACGGCTGCAGACAATGCTGCTTCTACACTGTTGAAGAAGCGTTCCGTATGCTTTATCATTGCTGCGAGCGTTGTCATTGGCTTGTCTGAGATAGTATAGCAGCCGTCTTTCCATGTTATATATTTGCTGCCACAGTATTTTTTCAGGTTGCCTTCGTGGAGGAATTTGCCGTTGTTTATCGTAAGGCTGTTTGTTACAACATTCGTTACTATATCATAATATTCTCCGAATTGGCTGTTATAAAATAATTTTCCGCCGTTGATTGTCATCTGTTTGGTGGAGGAAATGTTTACGGCAGCGCCGTAACGCTGGCAGCTTACGTTCACCTCACCGTCGGAGATTGTAGCGGTACCGCCCGTTACGTTCACACCGTAGGCCGTAGTGGTGCAATCTACGTTTATTATGCCGCCGGTCATGGTCAGCGTACCGGCCTCACTCACCAATACTCCGCATAGGTTATTGGTGGTTTGCTTCTTGTTGTAAGGAGTGTTCTTAATCTCACCGGAAGCGATATGCAGTGTGCCGTTTGTCACGCTGATTGTGGTTGACTTCGGATCGCTCTCCTGAAATATCATACCGCCGCCTTTGCTGTCCTTGATAGTTACTGCGGCACCATTTGTGATATTAATCATTGTAGAGGCATAGCCGTACAGTTCACAGCCGTTTATGTCCAGAATTATGTTGTTGGACAGTGTCAGTTGTTGGTCGGCCACATCCATGTCTTTAAGTAATGTTATTGTTGTTTCGGTGGAGGAGGCATTGGCATATTCAACAGCCGGCAACAAATCGTTGTATTCCTTTACTCCGATAGTGTTCTTAACACTTACTTTTTGTGCTGTTATAGCGTTGCACACGCCAAGCATCAACAATACGATGTATTTTTTTTTCATTTTTAATGAGGTTGTTAATCTTATCCGTTTATTTATGGGGTGTGTATGTCTGATTTGCAATTGTGGTGTTTCTTGTACGAATATGTTGCGGAGTTTGACCACAAGGGCAATATTTGCTGCAAAATTAATAATAATATTTGAAAAACTAATTCTTGGTTGTGTTAAAATTTAGTTATTCTTGTTGGGATACAAGAAATATAGAGTCAACCGGCAAATGCTATTTGTTTGAAAAGTTATATCAATGGTTCCTTTCTTTTATGGTATAATAAGAGTCAGCGAAATAGATTTCTATTTCCGGCTTCTTTGACAGTCACTTGTGTGTCGCTAACTCNGAGTTATTTGATATTTTTATGCNTTCAATCCTCTTATTTTTGCCTGTTAGTCTGTAANGTCTAATGTCTTTATTCTGTTGACGAATNNAAAAAANNGTGTAGCNGTTAGTNAGAAACGANAAAAANANTAGACANATACACTTCANTNTAATGTGTATCTGTCTACTGTTTTTACAGGTTTGTTGTATGGGGTGTGTATGTTATTTGTATAGTTTCATAACCTTTTTGTAGTAGCGCTGTGTTCCTTGGCGGGTGTATCTGACACCTCCATTCCATAAACGTATAGCGCGTTCTACGTTGTTTGTCGGGTTGTAGTGNCTCNTTATAAGCACAAACATCTCCCGACTCTTCTTTACGTTGAAACGATCTTTGAGAGAATATCTCTTATTCTCGCCCCTTTTCTTTAGTATAGCGTTGCAATCCTCCACCAAAATCGGTGTTATTTGCATTGCACCGCAACTTCTGCCGTTTACGGCACGGCTGTCCCCCTCACTCTCTACTTGTGTAATGGCATCCATTAATGGACCCCAGTCAAATGTTTTCACTTTGTTTCCGGCCTGTGCGCCTGCTGTTGTTTGTGTGATAAATGCTGATAATAGTAATACCTTCGCAATCTTATTAAATGACATAATGTTAGTATTTAGGAAGCTGTAAGGGTGGGCACTGCTGACGTTAGCTTATTGCGGAGCAACGCATGGAGAGATGTTAGGGTGTATCTCGTAGCCCGGGTAGGATGCAGTTGCGTACAGGTGGTACCTGTTGTGTTACGTAAACTGTTTCCGGCTTCCTGTTCGTAAATCATAAAGGGGTACTAAACACAATAGTACATACTTTACCTTTCGAGTGCAAAGGTAACAAGAAAAAACTGTGTGCGCAAACAGTTTTGATAATAATATTATGTAACAGCGTGATTTTTTGACGCTTGTCAATGCCGCTATGCTTTTGGAGTCTTCAGAATGACAGATGTGGCTCCGATGGTGAAAAGGGTGTCATTCTCTATTACGCGGCGTTCTTTATCGCCGAGAATCTGGTTATCCACGAATGTTCCGGTATAGCTTGGCCCGTCACGTAATACGTATTTCAGGTTGCCTTTTTTGTCGCGTGAGACATTGATTATACAGTGGTTCATGTCTATCGACGGGTCATTTGTCTCGATAGGAGTATTACATTTTGACCCTTTCATATAACGACCAATGATATTGTCACCCATTTTCAGAGGCAATACCTGTTTGTAATGGAATACGTTCTCAATGACAACGATTGTGCCCACACCCTCATCGGCATCTTCGGACGTAGGGTTCTCGTCTTTTTGCTGCTTGCGTAGCTTTGATACCCCGATGCGTATGCCGAACTCCTTGTTGCAGGACGGGCACTGAAACACCAACGCCTGCCCGGAACGGTATTTCGTTTCGTCAAACGTTATGTAGTTATCGCATTTTGGACACCTTACTCGTTTCATAGATATGGGTTTATTTGCTTATCCAAGCTTCGGCAAATGCTGTGCCGGCTTTTTTAAGTTCTGTCAGGGCTTTATGTGCAGACGCCTCGGTAGGATAGTTGCCATATACCACTTTGCGGATGGAACCATGTTCTTGCAGTCTTGCATCATTGAAACCGTCTTTGCCGAGTTTCGCTATGAAGTCTTCTGCACCTTGTCTTGTTACTTTACTTGCTAAAACGATAAAGTAATTTGAGGACTCTGCTATTGCTTCTTGTTTCTGTGCGGTAACTGTTGTAGCCGCAGTGTCGACGCTGTTGTCAATGGATGCTGCCGCTTTGATGTTTTGCTCTTCGTTTGTCGTTCGTGTAGACAAAATGTTTGTCGTATGCGTGCTATTGGCAGTGGAAAAATTGTTGTCCTTAAAGAACTTCGCTAAAAATTCCGTATCCAATACCGAGCATGTTATGAACTTATTGCTGCCTAATCCGGCCGGTATACTTGAGAAAATAAACAACAATAATATCATTGCCGCAGCCGCAATCTTACGTACCGCACTGCCGCTAATGGCGTGGACAACCTTTTCCTGGCATGGAATGATTGTGGTTTGCTGCTGTTTGTCTTCTGTCTGTTCGTTTGTAATGCTGTCTATTGAGAATGTGTTCAGGGCATACAAATTAGGTGTAAGCAATCCGGCCATACATGGTTCAAAGTCATATTTGCTGTCGGTGTTTTTCTTTACTGTCCCTATACCATGAAACTCATACTCTCCTTCTATGGCTATGGTCTGCTTTATCTCCGTAATATCATTCTCTATGCGTTTTACGGCTTCCGGATAGCTTATATCATAGGCCTCAACATACGATTGTGCCAACAGCGAATCGTTGAGCTTCAGTTGTGGATTGAAACCCAAAGTACGCTGCGGCGGATAAAACAATCCCGCTTCGTAATCGTACTCCGCCGGTTTATGGTGAGCCATAAAGCCGCCGAAGTTAGGCACGATAACACAATCGTTGTCGAGCAATAATATCTCAATATGTCTTGATAGTTCGTTCATTATATATTAAATGCCTCCGGAAAAACGGAAGTTGTTGCAAAGGTAAGCATTTTTTTTGAAATGCCAATGTCGCGGAAAAAAGAAATTACAATTTTTAGAAAAAAACGCTTTATCTTTTTTGTTTTGGGAAAATTATTGTATATTTGCACGAGATTGATAAGTGGAATAACGAATAGTCATTGTGAAAAACTTTATTGAATATACTTTTATCGCTGTTAACCTGTTAGTTATGTTGGCTTTTGCTGCATGTGATTCTCGGTCGGAACAGATACCGGAGGTTACTGAAGATGCCAGCGCTAAGAAAGCTTTACAAGGTACATGGGTGAATGATTTGGAGGGAAACATAGTGTTTACATTCAAAGGTGATACAGTATATTATAATGATTCGCTTTCCACACCGGTTGCCTTTTACGTCTACAATGACACATTAATCATAGAAAACCATACGGTTACCAAATATCCTGTCAAGGCGTTGACAGCTTCAGAGTTGCGTTTTGTCAACTCTGACGGTGACGATGTAGTGCTTACCAAGGCCTCAAAAGAAGTGGCACCGTTGTTTAGAGGTGAGTATAAAGGAATGGTATCGTTGAACCAAGGACGTAAAATCAAGAAAGATACCGTAATGGTGTCTCGCGGAAAGCACTATCACGCCTATACGCAAGTAAACCCAACCACTTACAAAGTCTACAGGCAGGTGACGAATAATGACGGCTTGAGGGTAGAGAACGTATATTATGACAATATTGTTTATATAGCCCTCTATGAGGGACAGCAGAAGATTTTCGGCAGTAATATTACNAAAGCGGAGTTTGATGGCATTGTGCCNGCNNCCTATTNGGAGCAGGCGGTACTGTCAGAGATAATCGTAGANGGTGTGAAAGATAAAGTANTTAGGTTTATTGNCGTANTNTCTANACCNGACAGTTACACNAATTANCGTGNTAATANAGATATAGACGATAACGGAAAGAAGACCATCTCGGTGTGATATGAGACATAAACATACGGACAAGGCGGAGATGGCGAAGCGTATAAAGACATATATAAAGGAGGAACGCAACTTCCGCAATCCCGGATTGACTATAGCTATGGTGGCGGAAGCGTTGGGTGTAGCCCGTTCTACCATTATAAAGGTATTCAACGAAGAGATGAATACCACATTTCTTGATTATGTTTATAATTGTCGTTTGAGGTATTCCCGCCACCTTGTCATGCTTAATAACGGCCGTTTCAGCATGGAGCATATTGCTATGGTGGCCGGATATGGCAGTGTAAACGCCTTTAACCGCAGGTATAAGGCAGAATATGGTGAACTGCCGCGTTATACAAAGAATGTGAAGACAGACAAAACAAAATGAATTATGAGTACAAAGAATGATACAATGCAGTTTCAATATTCCGGAGAGCGTTTCGCAGACTTGCAGATGTTGCGTTATCAGCTCCCGGGATTTGAGCAGTTGACAGCCCGACAAAAGGGATATATCTACTATCTTGCAGAGGCAACGTTGTGGGGACGGGATATAACCTTTGACCAATATGGCAGGTATAATCTTCTGATACGCAAGACTCTTGAGGCCATAATACAGTCAACATCATACGAGCAGGCTGCAGGGGCTGATAAAGACGCACTGAAAACCTATCTTAAAAGGGTGTGGTTCTCCAATGGTATATATCATCATTATGGTTGTGAGAAGTTCAAGCCGGAGTTTTCCGAGTCCTTTTTCCGTGCAATGGTAATGGCATTGCCGAAGGATACCTTGCCGATGGCGGCGGCTGTTCTGCTGGATACCATTGTGCCTGTGATGTTCAATGAGGGCATTTTGCCCAAAAGGGTAAATAAAACGGCCGGCGAAGACCTCGTAATGACGTCTGCCTGCAATTTCTATCGTGATGTGACGCAGCAGGAGGTGGAAGATTTCTATGCGGAATTTAAGAAAGACAACAATCCGTGTCCGCCGTCTTATGGCCTTAATTCCACCCTTGTTAAAGACGAGAACGGCAACCTTAAAGAGGAAGTATGGCACCTTGGCGGTAAGTATGGCAATACTATCGCACACATAATCGATTGTCTGCAAAAGGCAAAGGAGTATGCCGAGAACGACAAACAGAAGCAAATCATAACGCTTTTAATTGATTACTACACTACAGGCGACCTGAAAACGTTCGACACTTATTCCATAGAATGGCTGAAAGAGCTTGACGGACGCATTGATTTTGTCAACGGTTTTATAGAAGTGTATGGCGACCCGCTTGGTTACAAGGCCGGATGGGAAGGTATAGTGGAGTATAAAGACCTTGAAGCCTGCCGCCGAACACGAACCATAAGTGATAATGCCCAATGGTTTGAAGACCACTCTCCCGTCTCCCCGCGTTTCCGTAAACCTCACGTTAGGGGTGTTGTGGCCAACGCTATCTGCGCCGCAATGATAGGAGGCGAGGAATATCCATCTACGGCCATAGGCATAAATTTGCCAAATGCAGAATGGATTAGGGCGCAACATGGTTCAAAAAGTGTTACGATCACAAACTTTACCTCGGCTTATAACAAAGCTGCTCAGGGTAATGGCTTTCTTGAGGAATTCGCCTCCGGGCCGGATGTCATTGCGATGATAAGGAAATACGGTGATGCCTGCGACGATTTGCACACCGATTTGCATGAGTGTTTGGGTCATGGTAGCGGACAGTTGTTGCCCGATACTAACCCTGATGCTCTTAAAGCATACGGCAATACTATAGAGGAAGCACGTGCAGATCTGTTCGGATTGTACTATATCGCAGACCCGAAGATGCTGGAATTGGGTCTTGTACCGGACATGGAGGCATACAAATCCAATTATTATACATATATAATGAATGGTATGCTGACGCAGAATGTGCGTANCTCTATCGGAAGCAATATAGAGNAGGCGCACATGCGCAACCGTNCGCTGATCGCAAACTGGTGTTATCGTCATGCCGACGGGTGCATGCAGTTGCAGAAACATGACGGCAAAACATATCTTGTCATAACGGATTACGCGCGGTTAAGACAACTGTTCGCGCAATTATTGGCTGAGGTACAACGCATAAAGAGTGAGGGTGACTATGAAGCTGCAAAGAATTTGGTCGAGGATTACGGCGTACGCATAGAGCCGGAACTGCATAAAGAGGTTCTGGAACGATATAAAAAGCTAAATATCGCACCGTATAAGGGCTTCCTTAACCCCAAGATGACACCGATTTTTAATGATAACGGAGAGATAGCGGATGTCACACTGGACTTTTCGGAGACTATGGAGGAGCAGATGTTGAGATACTCCCGTGATTACAGTGTGGAATAATTGGTAACTTATGAAACAATAAAAGATACGGAATATATGAGAAATGTACTTGTTTGGGTATCGGCTNTCGTGGCCGGAGCCGTTTTCGGATGCCTTGAGATAGGTTGGCTTAACAATCTGTTCGATTTTATTGCGGCTGTCTATACCCGCTTGTTCCAGTTCGTAGCCATGCCTACTATTGCGCTGGCTGTTATCACAACCCTTGCCACTTTGGGCGCGAAGAAGAACGCAGGGCGGATATTTGCACATACTATATCATATACTTTGCTCACCACTATAGCGGCCGCCACCGTAGGCCTGTTGCTCTTTATAATAGTGGCTCCGGAGACATTGCCGCAGGAATTGGTTATGAAGGGCAGTGAAGACGTAGATTCTAACCTTGAGTCTTTGTCTTATTATGACCACATTCTCAGTGTCATACCAAATAACATAGTGCAACCTTTTGCCGGAGGTAACGTGCTTAGCATACTTATCATTGCGGCAGCGGTGGGGTTGTCGCTTGCTTTCATGCCGCAATCAGACGGCAGGGACACTGTCGTGAGGTTTGTAAAAGGGCTGCAGGAGATGCTCTACACCATGATACGTGCTTTGATATGGGCGTTGCCGTTGGGCATTGTGGCTTTTTCCGCACAACTTGCAGCGCAGGTTACGGCCGGTGTTATGGTCGGGTCGCTTGGCAAATACGTTGCGGTTATTCTTGGCGGTAACCTGATACAGTTCTTTATCGTGCTACCGCTCTTCCTCGTTGTTCGTGGCCTTAATCCGCTAACGGTTCTCAAAGCCATGTCGCCCGCCGTGCTCATGGCGCTTTTCACCAAAAGTTCCGCGGCCACATTGCCTGTAACCATCAGTTCGGCAGAGAATAATATGAAGGTACGTCCGGAGGTGGCTCGTTTCGTTCTTCCTATATGTACAACTATTAATATGAACGGTTGTGCTGCGTTTATTCTTGTTACATCACTGTTTGTTATGCAGCACACCGTCACTCTTGACCTTTCTACCATGCTTTTGTGGCTTGTCATAGCCGTCATTTCGGCTATTGGCAATGCCGGTGTGCCTATGGGATGCTATTTCCTCACACTCTCACTTATGGTAGGGCAGGGTGCGCCGGTAGGCATTATGGGTATTATTCTGCCTATCNTNACANTTATAGANATGATNGANACGGCTGAGAACGTATGGNCTGACTCCTGTGTATGCGCCATGACAAACAAGGATATGGAGAACAGTACGTTTGAATAAACATTTTAATATTTCGAGCAATCCAATAAAAGAATAACTTAACAACAACATTAAGACCTATGAAAAGACTACTGACAATGATGAGTTTGTTGCTCATGATGGCAACGCTTCCGGTGGCAGCGGCCAAGACCTCCGCGTCTGTCGCAGGTACATTTGAGGCCGGTAATGGAACATTCCTGCTCAACGGCCAACCGTTTGTGGTGAAGGCTGCCGAGATTCACTATCCGCGCATCCCGCGTCCATACTGGGAACATCGTATAAAGATGTGTAAGGCTCTTGGTATGAATACCATTTGCATATATATCTTCTGGAATATTCACGAACAGACAGAGGGCCAATTTGACTGGACAGGCAATAATGATGTGGCGGAGTTTTGTCGCCTTGCTCAGAAAAACGGTATGTATGTCATCGTGCGTCCGGGGCCATATGTATGTGCGGAGTGGGAGATGGGAGGCCTGCCGTGGTGGCTTTTGAAGAAGAAAGATGTGCAGTTACGCACGCAAGACCCATTCTTCATGGAACATGTGAAGGCTTTTGAGGCTGAGGTCGGAAAGCAGCTGGCTCCGCTCACCATACAGAACGGCGGCCCAATCATCATGGTTCAGGTGGAGAACGAATATGGTTCATATGATACCAACAAACCATACGTAAGTGAGATACGCGACTGTCTGCGCTCCGTAGGGTTTGACAAGGTGGCTCTTTTTCAGTGTGACTGGTCAAGTAACTTTGAGTTGAATGCCTTGCCTGACCTGTTGTGGACTATGAATTTCGGTACAGGTGCCAACGTTCTCGACCAGTTCAAGAAAGTAAAGCAACTACGTCCCGATGCGCCTATGATGTGTTCAGAGTATTGGAGCGGATGGTTTGACGGCTGGGGCAATGCGCATCAGACGCGTCCTGCCGATGCTATGGTGAAAGGTATAGGCACTATGCTTGAGAACAACATATCATTCTCGTTGTATATGACCCACGGCGGTACGTCGTTCGGGCATTGGGCCGGTGCCAATGTTCCGGGGTATCAGCCGGACTGCACCAGTTATGNCTATGACGCGCCGATTGATGAGCAGGGAGCCGCTACCGAGAAGTATTATCAACTGCGTGCTTTGTTGCAGAAATATTCTGACGTTAAGCTGCCGGCCGTGCCTAAAGCTATGCCTGTAGTGACAATACCTGAGGTTAAATTCACAGAGATGGCGGCTATGCTATGTCCCGACAATCTGCCAAAAGCAATACGGAGCCGTGATGTAGAGCCTATGGAACAGTTCAATCAGGGCTATGGCAGCATAATGTATTCTACTGTTCTGCCTGCCGTGAAAGCCGGTGCGCTTTTGCAGATTAATGATNTTCATGACTATGCGATAGTGTATATCGACGGCAAGAAAGTTGGGGCATTGTACCGTGGCAATGGCAATGAAAACACGTTGCGTCTGAACAGCGATGTGAAAGCCGGTGCCAAACTCGACATTTTTATTGAGGCTATGGGACGCATCAATTACAGCAAGCAGATAAATGATCCGAAAGGTATTACAAAGAGCGTGGAATTGCTTACAAGTGACGGTGCCCATGAGTTGGCATATAATCTCAAGGATTGGCAGGTCAGACTGTTCCCAGTATCATGCAAGGGTGATAATTTGNAGTATGGCAGTGTGAAAGAGGGTATGGANTCTCCGGCTTTCTACCGTTCTTCATTCAATCTGAAAAAGGTTGGCGATACCTATCTTGACATGAGCACATGGGGTAAGGGGCTTGTTTGGATTAATGGCTATTGCATAGGCCGCTTTTGGGAGATAGGGCCTCAGCAGACTCTCTATGTGCCCGGATGCTGGTTGCGCAAGGGGAGGAATGAGATTGTTGTGATGGATGTAAACGGGCCGCGGCAGGCTACAGTCAAGGGACTTGCCCGTCCTAATGTCAGTGAACTGCGCAAGGAGTTGATGCCGAAAGATGCCATAAAGGGTCAGGCACTGAAGGCTG
>WFLX010258672.1_pt1 | contig 24648 bp, 23 predicted proteins | sample 4967041 | NCBI WGS metagenome assembly WFLX01 (sample SAMN12857096, study PRJNA449069) | gut metagenome | isolation source: stool from male and female vole | host: Microtus ochrogaster | place: USA:Florida | collected 2017
AAGACACCCCGCTACGCGGAGTTTTTTGTTGGGTGGGTGGCCAGGAACCTATGGCTGCGTGCCACTAAACGCGGCACTTGCCATAGGCTAACTTTGGCACCCCGCTACGCGGAGTTTTCGCTACGCGGGGGCTGCGCATGTGGCTTCAGTTCTATAGTAGGTACGGAGAATTATATAAAGAGCTGACAATCTGGGTTAAAGAGCGTCGGAGACGCGACGTCCCTTAACCTCAGGTCGAGCCCTGCGAGGCCTGAGGGATCACCCCAAAAGGCTCCGGCGCTTCGGAGATGCGCTGTTTTCTCACACGCATTTGGGCAATACTATCGCGCTCTCCGGCGCGCCATTCTCTCTGATTTTCAGATATATAAATAATAGCTCTGCGCCTTTGCGCGATTTTCCCTGCCTGCAATCCGCCGCTGAATTGTCACAGGATTGCAGAAGTTTGAAAAAAAATAGCTAAATTTGCTAAAATATTCAAGTCAAACGTCATATGCTGTATTCCATGACCGGTTTCGGCAAGGCAACTGCCGAGACCGACGGTGTGAAAATCACCTTTGAAATAAAGACTCTCAACAGCAAGCAGCTCGACCTGGTGCTGCGCATGCCGGGCGCTTTTCGTGCGCGCGAGGGCGCCGTGCGCGACCTCATCGGCGCCGCCCTCGAGCGGGGCAAGGTGGAGGCCACGGCCACCATGGAGCAGACCGAGGCCACGGCCTCGGTGGAGCTCGACACCGACACGCTGGCGGCCTACAAGGCGCAGATAGAGCGTGCGTCCCGGGCCCTGGGCATCGACACGCCCACCGACTGGTACGGCGTGCTGCTGCGCATGCCCGATGTGTTCCGCACCGTAGCGCCCGCCGACAGCAGCGAAGCCGAGTGGACGACCCTGACCGCGGCCCTCTCCGAGGCTGCCGAGGCCTGCATGGCCCACCGACGCGCCGAGGGAGAGCGCCTGGAGGCTTTCTTCGCCGAGCGCATCGACGGCATAGCCGCGCTGCTGGCCAGGGTGGACGCCTTCGAGGCCGAACGCGTGCCGCGCATCCGCGCCCGCATCGAGGAAGCCCTGGCCAAGCTGGCCGAAATCGACTACGACCGCGGGCGCCTCGAGCAGGAGATGATTTTCTATATCGAGAAGCTCGACGTGAACGAAGAAAAGCAGCGCCTGGCGCAGCACCTGCGCTACTTCCGCGACACGATGGCCGCCCCGGGCCTCTCGCACGGCAAGAAACTGGGCTTCATAGCCCAGGAGATGGGCCGCGAGATCAACACCCTGGGCTCGAAGAGCAACCATGCCGAGATGCAGCGCCTGGTGGTGGAGATGAAAGATATTCTGGAACAAATCAAGGAGCAGGTGCTCAACGTGTTATGAACAAGCAAGGAAAAATAGTAGTGCTCTCCGCCCCCTCCGGCTGCGGCAAAAGCACCATCATAAGCCGCCTGCTGCAGGAGCCCGGAGCGCTGCCGCTGAAATTTTCCGTCTCGGCCACAAACCGCGACCCGCGCCCCGGCGAGACCGACGGCGTGAGCTACCACTTCCTCTCCACCGAGCGCTTCCGCGAGGCCGTGCAGGGCGGTGAGTTCATCGAGTGGGAAGAAGTGTATCCCGGCCGCTACTACGGCACCCTGCGCAGCGAGATCGACAACAAGATAGCCGCCGGGCAGCACGTGGTGCTCGACATCGACGTGAAGGGCGCCCTCAGCGTCAAGCGCCTCTACGGCGACCGCGCCCTTACGCTCTTCATCCAGCCCCCGAGCGTCGACGAGCTGCGCCGACGCCTCGAGGCCCGCGCCACCGATGCCCCGGAGGTGATAGACCAGCGCGTGGGCAAGGCCGAGTATGAGCTGAGTTTCGCACCGCAATTCGACGCCTCCGTGGTGAACGACGACCTCGACACCGCCGTGGAGCAAGCACGCAATATCATCACAAACCACCTTAATAACTGATGCCTACACAGGAAACCATAGGACTGCTGGGCGGATCGTTCAACCCCGTCCACTCCGGCCACATGATGCTGGCCTCCTACCTCACGCAATGGGGCTACGTAGACAAGGTGTGGCTCACACTGTCGCCCCGCAACCCCCTGAAAGACCCCGCAGGCCTGCTGCCCGACACACGCCGCCTGGCCATGCTCACCATAGCCACCAAGGGCGCGGACCGCATCGCCACCTGCGACATCGAGCTGTCGATGCCCCGACCCAACTACACCATCAACACCCTCGACCTGCTGGCGCGCCGCTACCCCACGAAGCGCTTCAAGCTGGTGATAGGCAGCGACAACTGGCAGATTTTCGACCGCTGGCGCGAGGCCGAGCGCATCCTCGAAGACTACGGCGTGATCGTGTATCCCCGCCCGGGCTTTCCGGTGGACGACCCCAACGTCGACGGCATGGAGCTGGTGTCGCCCATCACGGCCGACATCAGCAGCACGCAGGTGCGCGACGCCATCGCCCGCGGCCGCGACATGACCTACTTCCTGCCCCCGGGCGTGTACAAGTACATCGTCGACAACAAGCTATACAAGAAATGAGCACCCTTCANCCCGGCGAGCTTGCCNTCCTGGCCCTCGCCAACGANTACTGCGCCACCCTGGAAGGCGCCCGCGACACCGACCGCTACACCTTCACCGGCGCCATNCTGCGCCTGCTGCCCCGCATATACATCGCCGCCTCCGACCTGCGCCGCGACGACACGGCCATGACCGACGCCGGAGTGGCCGACGCCCTCGACGAAGACTACTACAACGCCGTGCGCGACGCCGTGGCCGCGCTCATGGGCGAAGACGACGCCTATCTCGAGGTGTTCGAGCAAGACATGAAATACAGCGACACGCCCATNGGNGCTAGCGTNGCGGAGGGCCTGGCCGACCNCTTCCAGGTGCTCTACAACATCNTGCAGACGNCCCGCGACGCCACCCCCGNGCNNATTGCCGAAATCATNCCCGNCGTGCGCNAANACTTCGCCGACTACNGNANCCAGACGCTGTGCNACGTGCTCCGCGCCANCAACAAAATCCACTACTNCACCGCNCTATGAAACATTCCGGCCTTATCGACGACCTGAAGGCGTTTCTCGACGCCTCGCCCGTCAACTTCCTGGTCGTNGCCGNGCTGCGNCGCCGCCTCGAGGCCGCAGGCTTCACCGNGCTGCGCGCCANCGACGCCTGGACCATCCGGACCGGCGCACGCCACTATGTCACGGCCAACGGCTCGGCGCTCTTCGCCTTCATTGCCGGCGACGCCCCCGCCAGCGCCGGCGTGCGCATAATCTCGGCCCACAGCGACTCGCCCTGCTTCCGCGTGAAACCCCGCTGCGAGATGCTGTGCGACGGCGGAATCGTGAAGCTCAACACCGAGGTGTACGGCGGCCCCATCCTCTACACGTGGTTCGACCGCCCGCTGTCGCTGGCCGGCCGCGCCATCCTGCGCGGCGCCGACGTGCTCCACCCCGAGCAGCGCGCCGTGTGCTTCCGCCGCCCCCTGCTGGTGATTCCCCACCTGGCCATCCACTTCAACCGCGCCGTGAACGAGGGCAATCCCCTGAGCCGCCAGAAAGACATGCTGCCCGTGCTGGGACGCGTCGACGACCCCGCCGAGGTCCACGGCCTGCTTCGCCGCATGGTGGCCGCCGAGCTCGACGTGGAGCCCGCCGAGCTGCTCGACTTCGACCTCTCGCTCTACACCGTGGAGGGCGCCTCGACGCTGGGCCTGAACGACGAGTTCATATCCTCCGGACGCCTCGACGACCTCAGCATGGTGCACGCCGCCCTCACGGCCCTGCTGCAGTCGCAGGGCAGCGGCGCCACGCGCGTGATGGCCATCTTCGACAACGAGGAGACCGGCTCCGGCACCAAGCAGGGCGCCGCATCGCCCGTGCTCGAGCAGCTGCTGAGGCGCCTCAACGCAGCCTTGGGCGGCTCCGAAGAAGATTTCTACCGCTCCATGGCCGACTCGTTCATGATTTCGGCCGACAACGCCCACGGCGTGCACCCCAACTACGTGGAGAAATACGACCCCACCAACCATCCCGTGCTGGGCGGCGGCCCCGTGATAAAGATCAACGCCAACTGCAAGTACATGACCGATGCCGACTCGGCCGCCGTGTTTGCCTCCGTGTGTGAGCGCGCCGGGGTGCCCGTGCAGTACTTCGTGAACCACAGCGATGTGGCCGGCGGCTCCACCCTGGGCAACATCCTCACGTCGCAGATTCCGCTGCGCGGTGTCGACATGGGAGCCGCAGTGTGGGCCATGCACTCCGCCCGCGAGACGGCATCGACGGCCGACCACGAGTACACCGCGCGTGCATTTACGGAATTTTTCAACTGCTGACTCAAGAAAAAATGCTAAATTTGCGTGCGTGAAAACCGATGATGAAATACGCCGGATGAGTGTCTACCGCCGCGGCGCCCGCGATGGCGCGTGGATGGGGCTCGTGCTGTGCGCGCTCTTCGCGTCGTGGGCGCTGTCGATGCGCTACCCCGCCGCCGCGCTGGCCTTTCCCATTCTGGCCATAGCCGTGCCCGTGATGGCCTGCCTGCAGCTGCGCCGCAGCTACCGTATCGACCTGGGCATGAGCACCTTCTCGGCCCTGTGGATGCAAGGCATCTGCATCTTCTTCTTCGGCACGCTGCTCATGGCCGCCCTGGCGCTGGTGTGGCTGCGCTGGTGGGAGCCCGGCCTCATCCGCGAGTCGCTGCTCAACGCCGCCGATGTCTACGCCACCATCGACAGCCCGGACGCCCGCAAGCTGGCCGCCGACGTGCACACCATCATCGACAAGGGCATAGTGCCCCGCCCCGTCGACGTGGCTCTGGCCCTGNTCTGGGCCGGCGTGTTCTCCGGCTCTATTCTCTCNCTCCTGTGTGCCGCCGTGCTGCGCGCCACGNNCTNTAAAAAATAATGGATATGGATATATCANTTGTAGTGCCCCTNTTCAACGAAGCCGAATCGCTGCCCGAGCTCGAGCAATGGATCGAGCGCGTGATGAAAGAGCACGGCTTCAGCTACGAAATAATATTTGTGAACGACGGTAGCACCGACGATTCCTGGCAGGTGATCAAGCAGCTGGCCGCCGCCAATCCCGCCGTGCACGGCGTGTGCTTCAGGCGCAACTACGGCAAGAGCCCGGCCCTGAACGTGGGCTTCCGCAAGGCCCAGGGCGACGTGGTGATCACCATGGATGCCGACCTGCAGGACTCGCCGGACGAGATTCCGGAGCTCTACCGCATGGTCACGGAAGACGGCTACGACCTCGTGAGCGGCTACAAGCAGAAGCGCTACGACCCCCTGAGCAAGACCATCCCCACCAAGCTGTTCAACGCCACGGCCCGCCGCGTGAGCGGCATACACAACCTGCACGACTTCAACTGCGGCCTAAAGGCCTACAAACGCAAGGTGGTGAAGCACATAGAGGTATACGGCGACATGCACCGCTACATTCCCTACCTGGCCAAGCTGGCCGGCTTCAACCGCATAGGCGAGAAGGTGGTGCAGCACCGCGCCCGCAAGTACGGCAAGACCAAATTCGGCCTCGACCGCTTCGTCAACGGCTATCTCGACCTGATGACGCTGTGGTTCACAGGCAAATTCGGCGGCAAACCCATGCACTTCTTCGGCCTGGTGGGCTCGCTGATGTTCTTCCTGGGCCTGGTGGCCACGGCCATCGTGGGCTTCGGCAAACTCTACCACATGCACGCCGGCCACCCCTACTCGCTGGTGACCGACTCGCCCTACTTCTACCTGGCCCTGACGCTCATGCTGCTGGGCTCGCAGCTCTTCCTCGCCGGCTTCGTGGGCGAGCTGGTGGCCCGCAACGCCCCCGGCCGAAACCACTACGAAATCGAGGCCGAAACCACCACTGAAACTCAAGACTAAACACATCATCTCCCATATATGGAACTCAATTCTTTCGCACAGTTTGCCAGCCTCGTGGACTCGCGCCACAGCTGCCGCCGATATAAAGACACCCCCGTGGGCCGCGATCTCATCCGCACCGTGCTCGACACCGCCCGCCTGGCCCCCTCGGCCTGCAACCGCCAGCCCTGGAGCTTCATAGTGCTCGAGGGCGAGGAAGGCCGCGAGATAGCCTATCGCGCCTATCGCCGCGACTGGATAAAGGAAGCGCCCGTGTTCATAATCGTGTGCGGCCACCACGACGAAGCCTGGCACCGCCCGGCCGACGGCAAAGACCACACCGACGTGGACGTGGCCATAGCCACCGAGCACATCTGCCTCACGGCCACCACCCTGGGCCTGGGCTCGTGCTGGGTGTGCAACTTCGAGCCCGACGTGCTGCGCCACGACCTCGGCCTGCCGGCATCCGTAGAGCCCGTGGCCATCATTCCCCTGGGCTATCCCGGCTACGACGAAAAGGCGCCTGCACGCCAGCGCAAGCAGCTCGACGAAATTGTGCAATGGGGCGTAAAGAAGGACTGACAGCCCTCGCGGCAGCCCTCGCCCTGGCAGCCTGCAACACCAGCGGCTGCCTCGACAACCGCAGCGCGCTGCCCCTGGCCGAGTTCCGTTCCTCGGCCACAGGCACCGTCATATCCGTAGACTCGCTGGAAGTGGCCGGCATCGACGCCCCGGACGGCGCCGTCCTGAGCCTGCCCGTGCCGGCGAAAAGCCAGCTCTACCTGCCCATGCGGTCGACGGAGCAGTCCACCGCCTGGCGCTTCATCTACCGCCACAAGGCGCTCGACTTCGAGGAGTATGTCGACACCGTGGCCTTCGGCTACACAAGCATCCCCTACTTCGCCTCCGAGGAGTGCGGCGCCACGTATCGCTACCGCGTGGACCGCGTCAGCACCACCCACCACCTCATCGACAGCGTGGTGATGGCCGACTCGCTCATCACCAACATCGACCAGGTGAGCATCCTCATCTATTTCCGCACATCCACCGGGGAGGGTGACGACGAGCAATGAAGCCCATAGCCCGCATAGCCATCGCGGCCGTGCTGCTCGTGCTGTGGGCGCTTCCCGCCGGGGCACAGCGCCGCATCACGCCGGTCAACACCGCGGCCACCGCCACGCAGAGCCTCAACGAGCTGCGCGACGACACCGCCCACATCAACGCACGGCGCCGCGCTCGCTCCAGCAGCTACGTGAACGACGCCGGCATGGTGGTGTGGGTCGACACCATCACCGGCGACCAGTGGGTCGATTCCATGGCCCCGCGCGCCGGAATCCCCAAGATGGAGTATCCGCTGCTGCAGTCGGTGTCGGTGGGCGTCGACATCTGGGACGCCGCCATGAGGCTCTTCGGCCAGGATTTCGGCCTCGTGGGCTTCTCGGCCGAGCTGAACATGCACAACCGCTACATCCCGGTCTTCGAGGCCGGCCTGGGCACCGCATCGCACCGCCCCTCCGGCATGGGCTATCACTACCGCTCGCCCATGGCGCCGTATTTCCGCATAGGCGCCAACTACAATTTCCTCTACAACAGCAACCCCGCCTATATGTTCGTGGCGGGCCTGCGCTACGGCTTCTCGGCGTTCAACTGGGAGGTGCGCGACATCGACGTGGAATCGTCCTACTGGGACGAAACCGCCGTCACGTCCATTCCGTCGCAGAATGCCACCGCCGGCTGGCTTGAGATATGTTTCGGACTGCGCGTGAAGCTCGGTGGCCCCGTTTCGGCCGGCTGGATGCTCAAGTATCACAGCATGCTCCACTGCACCGCGGGCGCCCATGGCAAACCCTACTACGTGCCGGGCTACGGCTCGCGCAACGGCGCCCTCACCGGAGCCTTCTACATCACCTACACCCTGCCCTTCCGCCACAAACCCAAATCCCCCGCCCCGGAGGAAAAAGACTTATAAGACTTATAATATTTATAAGTTACTCCGCTACGAAGATGGAGAAGTTGACGGAGCCGTAGCTGCGGTGCTCGCGGAAGCCGGGGAGGGCTGAGAAATCGTGGGTGCGGTTGTGCTCCACAATCACTATCGTGCCGGGCTTGAGCATCCTGGAGCCTAAGATGGCGCCGGGCACCTCGCCGAAGCCGGGCATGTCGTAGGGCGGGTCGGCGAAAATCACGNCGAACGTGGCGGTGCAAGTCTCCACGAAGCGCAGGGCGNCGCCGCGCNCGAGGCGCAGGNTCGTGGCGTTGAGCTGCTGCGCCACCTTGCGTATGAAATTGTACTGCACGGAGGCTTTCTCCACGGCCGTGACTTCTGCGCATCCGCGCGACAGAAACTCAAAGCTTATGGCACCGGTGCCGGCGAAGAGATCGAGAGCCGTGGCGCCCTCGAGGTCTATCATGTTGTCGAGCACATTGAAGATGTTCTCGCGCGCAAAGTCGGTGGTTGGGCGCGCCGAGATATTGCCGGGCACGTCGAAGCGGCGCCGGCCGTATTTGCCTCGTATTATTCGCATAGCGGAAGAATTAGCAGGGGGAAAGGAGTGTCCGGGCCGGCACCTTCGGCGGGCATTCCGGCGGGTAGCACCCACGTCATCACATTAGGCGCGAAGGCCCGCAGGGCCTCGGCCATGGCGTCGCGCGCGGCTGCCTCGCCGGCCACTGCAAACTGCAGTTCGGCCGACACTATGCCGCACACCTGGGCCAGTGCCGCGGCATAATAGGCCATGTCGGCAGCCGAGGTGCAGCCGTAGGACGTGGCCCCCAGCAGGCTGCCGTCGGCGGCAAACGCCATCAGGTCGACGCCCGCGCTCCACGCCGAGGCGCACACGCGGGGCCGGCCGGCCTTGCGGCCGCGGGTGGCGAAATAGCCCGTCTCCGGCACCAGTGCATGACACACGCGCGCATCGGGGAAGGTGCGGCCCGTGAAGGCCAGCACATCGGCCGGCAGGGCCGCCATGATGGCCGCATCCGTGCCGGCCACGTCGGCGGAGACGAGCGCCAGCGGACGCTCGGGCGCGGGCCACAGCAGCCGCGCGGCAGCCTCGCGCGTGTCGGTGTCGGCGGCCACATCGGCNGGCAACANCGTGAACTGCGGGGTGCNCAGCAGCAGCGCCACACTCTNGAAATCGGCCAGCAGCAAGGGGTTGTCGNAGACGGCNTCTTCCAGCGCCCGCAGGGGCTCAAGGCTCTGCTGCNGGGCANTGCGTCGGNANAGCNTGGGNNCGTCGGCCACGCTGCTCACGNCCNCCACGTCGAGCGTGGCCGCGGCGCTGTCCAGCAGCATACCCAACCGCCACAGGCGCGGGTTGGCAATCGTAGCCACGGAGAGTATGTCGGGCGCGCCGCTCATCAGTATTGCTCGGAAGCGTTGGGGAAATCGCCGTTCTTGACGTCGTCGATATATCGGCCCACGGCGGTGTTAATTTCGCTTCCCAGGTCGGCGTAGCGGCGCAGGAACTTGGGCGAGAAGCCCTTGTTGAGGCCCAGCATGTCGTGCACCACCAGCACCTGGCCGTCGCATCCGGCGCCGGCGCCTATGCCTATGGTGGGGATGGTGAGCTCTGCCGACACGCGCGCTGCAAGCGCAGCGGGAATCTTCTCCAGCACCAGGGCGAAGCAGCCTATTTCCTGGAGCATCTTGGCGTCGGCTATGAGTTTTTCGGCCTCGTCGTCGCTCTTGGCGCGCACGGCATAGGTACCGAACTTGTTGATGCTCTGGGGCGTGAGGCCCAGGTGGCCCATCACAGGGATACCGGCCGAGAGGATGCGCTCGATGCTCTCGCGCACCTCCGAGCCGCCCTCGATCTTCACGGCCTCGGCGCGGCTCTCCTTCATGATGCGCACGGCCGAGTGCAGGGCCTCGAGCGAGTCGCCCTGATAGCTGCCGAAGGGCATGTCGCACACCACGAGCGCGCGCTCCACACCGCGGCCCACACACTGGGCGTGGTAGTTCATCTGGTCGAGCGTGATGTGCAGCGTGGTGGAATTGCCGGCCATGACGTTGGAGGCCGAGTCGCCCACGAGGATGGCGTCGATGCCGGCCTCGTCGAGAAGCTTGGCCATGGTATAGTCGTAGGCCGTGAGCATGGATATCTTTTCACCCTTCGCCTTCATGGAAATGAAGCGCGAGGTGGTCACTTTCTTCTTGTCGTCGGTAGTATTGGTAGACATGGTTATATATACGTTTAACTGGGCAAAATTAGCTATTTTTTTCCACTATTCATTCCGCCAAAGCATTTTTTTGCGTAACTTTGCGCAATCGCAATACCGCGGTTGCATAATTTTTCAAAAAATGCAAGTAATAAATTTTGCCGAGACACCGTCGCTGCTCAGCCGCTACATGATGGAGATGCGCGACGCCACCGTGCAACGCGACCCCATGCGTTTTCGCCGCAATCTCGAGCGTGCCGGCCAGATAATGGCCTATGAGATAAGCAAAACGCTGCGCTACCGCAAGGAAGAAATCACCACCCCGCTGGCACCCTGCATGTGCGACGTGCCCGACGAGCAGGTGGTACTGGGCACCATCTTCCGCGCCGGCGTGCCCTTCCACCAGGGCTTCCTGCAATATTTCGACTATGCCGAGAACGCTTTCGTGTCGGCCTACCGCAAATACAAGGAAAAGGAAAACTTCGACGTGCTCATCGAATATCTGGCATCGCCGCTGCTCGATGGCAAGACGCTGATTCTGTGCGACCCCATGCTGGCCACAGGCGCCTCCATGGAGCTGAGCTTCCGCGCGCTGCTCACCAAGGGCACGCCGGCCCGCGTGCACGTGGCATCGGTGATAGCGTCGCAGGCAGCCGTCGACTATATCAAGCGCACCTTCCCCGAGAACACCACCATCTGGGTGGGCGCCATCGACGAGCACATCAACGACCACAGCTACATCGTGCCCGGCCTGGGCGACGCAGGCGACCTCGCCTACGGCACCAAGGACTGACGCACNACNGCCAGGCCATCGCAGGCCACAAGCACAGCGAAGCGCCTCGCAGCCCCTCCGGGGGTTGCGACGGTAGCTTCGTTTTTTTCATGTCCGAGCGGCAGGCGTATGTCGCGCCGGAAGTCGAGCCCNGGNGTGAGGGCAGCCTTGTAGAGGGCCTCTTTCAGCGTCCAGGCCNGCAGCANGCCCTCGGGAGANGNGCCGTAGACGGCCATCTCNGGCTCCGATAGCACGCGGGGNGCNACGCGGGCCAGCTGGGCNCGGGGCGTCTCGACGTCGATGCCCACNGGCGCATGGGGGCACACGGCCAGCGCGGCATGGGTGCGNGAGTGCGACACGGANATGAANGGGCCGCCGTCCACCACGGGNGCGCCATCCGCGGTGTGGCGCAGCACGGCGCCCGGAAGCGCGCGNGCGAGCAGCGCGGCCACCGCCGCCTTCTCGGCCTCGCGNCGCGGGGCCGGGGCGGGCANCGGGCACAGGTAGACCCGCACGTCTTCTATTTGTCGTTCCTCAATCAATTCTATTCTGGCTTGGGATGCTCGTTATTTCGCTGCGCGACGGGCGGGGGNGAGGGNACGNAGCGNGTGGACGNNGTCGCGCNGCAGGGCGGNCANGATGGGNCGCACGCTGTCGTAGGGCGCCNGCGTGGCTGCCGTGGAGAGGGCGCCGCTTGCCACGCAGTTCATGCCGTCGGTGGCCAGGAACTGCAGCGGGGTGCCGGTGCCGGGGGCCTCGAGCAGCACGCCCTCGAATGTGCTGTCCTGCGACGTGATGTGCGTGGTGGAGGCCGGCGCGCCGTTAAGGTTCAGGCTCATGCGCTCGCGGCGATTGGCTATCACGGCCCCCACGCGGTCGGGGTCGGGAGCCACCGTGAGGGTCACATAGAGCTGCATGCCGTAGGCGGGATAGTCGAGGGTGAGCTGGCTGCCGGTGCTGTCGAGGGTGGCCACGGCCGCCGTGCTGGCCTCGAAGGGGATGGCGGCGCCGGCCACGGGGGCGAAGACGCTGTCGGCCACGGCGATGCGCGGATAGGCCCGCGGTCGCGGCACGGGCGCGTTGCTGTCGCTGCCGCCGCAGGCAGCCGCCAGCATCGCGAGCGGCAATATGAAGGCTGCGGGTTTCATTCCTGGGCGTCGGGCATAATCTTCACGCGCACCTCGGTGATGCGGTGGTCGGTCACATCCAGCACCAGGAAGCGGCAGCGGCCGTAGACCAGCGGCTCCTTGTCCTTGGGGAAGTCGCCCTTGATGGCCAGGAGCATTCCGGCCAGCGTCTCGGCGTCTTCTGTTACGGCCTCGTAGTCGGTCTCGTCGAGGCCGGTGATGCGGAAAAAGTCGGTGAGCAGCGTGCGCCCCTCAAACACGTAGGTGTTGTCGCGCAGGCGCTTATAGGTGGCCTCCGGCTCGTCGTACTCGTCGTCGATGTCGCCCACGATTTCCTCCAGCACGTCTTCCATCGTCACGATGCCCTGCGTGCCTCCGAACTCGTCCACCACGATGGCCATGTGTATCTTGAGCTTGCGGAAGTCTTCGAGCAGGNCGTCGATCATGCGNCTTTCGGGCACATAGTAGGGCTCGCGCAGCAGCGTGAGCCAGTCGAAGCCCTCGGCGCGGCGCCCCACATAGGGCAGCNGGTCGCGCGAGTAGAGCACGCCGCGGATGTTGTCNTGGGTGCCGTCGTAGACGGGCAGACGCGAGTAGCCGCTGTCCACCACCACCTGCATCACCTGNTNNAAGGTCATGTCCACGTCCAGNCCCGTGNNGTCGATGCGCGNCGTCATCACCTCCGAGGCGGCCGTGTCGCCGAACTTGATGATGCCCTGCAGTATCTCCTTGTCGTCGCCGGCCTTCACGTCGGTGATGTCGAGGGCCGTCGAGAGCTCGTCGGCGGTGACGCTGTCGGTGTGCTTGTTGACGAAGCGCTTCACCAGCCCCGACGACTGCACCAGCACGCCCGAAAGCGGCGAGAACAGTTTCATGAAGAAGCTGATGCCGCCCACGGCGAAGCGAGCCCACTGCATGGGATAGTTGCTGGCGTAGATCTTGGGCATGATTTCGCCGAAAAGCAGGATGAGGAAGGTGAGAATCACCGTCTGGAGCACGAAGCTCCACACCGCCGGCATCCCCTCGAACACGGGGCCGAGGGCGAAGTTGCACAGCACCACGATGGTCACGTTCACCAGGTTGTTGGCTATGAGGATGGTGGCCAGCAGGCGCTCCGGGCGCTCCAGCAGGCGGCGCACACCGGGGCCCGAGGGCGTCTCGTCGAGCTCCTCGCACTGGGCGTTGGTAAGGGAAAAATACGCTATTTCACTGCCCGAGACAAATCCCGAAACCACCAGGGCCAGCAGGGCCACCACGAGGGCCACGGCCTGCCCCGCGGAAAACGCGGGCATCGAGCATAAAAGACAAGGCAATAAATGCACCGGCATCGTGGCCGGCAAAGGCTCTAAATCCAAAGTGAGTGTATATTCGTTAAACATAGCCCGCCGGGCGGGCAAGCGCTGCAAAGTTACCACTTTTCAGCCACATACGCAAATTGAATAATTATCCCTCCCTCCAATTACTCCAATTGCTCCAATTACTCCAATAAATCGCGCCCGCAGCCAGCGGTGCACAGGATTAAAAAAGCGCCCGCTTTCACAAGCGGGCGCTTCCTTGCTGCCGGACAAAATGGTTTTGGAATTGATTGAATAACAGCCGGCAGCTATCCTTATCCTTGTTTTATCTTCCGGTCACTTTGCCCTCGGCGGGATAATAGGCCCACCACGGAGCCGAGGTGGGGCTCGTGATCCACGTGTTGAACTGCGGATAGGCGTCGCTTATCTTGGTGCGTTCGGTGGGCCACTGCCAGTCGCCGCCCATCATGAGCAGCTGCGGGGCTATGGAGCCNTTCTCGTCGGGGCGGCCTATCATGTAGGTGNCCTGTCCCATGGTGAGNTGCGGCATNTGGGCGAGNCCNCCGGAGTCNCGAGCGTCGATCTGCAGCCTGTTCTCGCGGTCGACGAGCAGGGCGAAACCGTAGAGAGGCACATTGACGGGGGAGCCGTAGGCACCCATGCCGTAATCGTCATTATAGTAGCCGGAGCCCACNTAGAANTCCTGATACGGGTCGACGGCNAAGGTCACTTTGGCCGCACGGGTGGGCTGNCGCTTGGCGCCCACGTTGACGAATGTCTTGTGGTCCGGCGCTCCCAGCCACTTGTGCACCTCGGTGCCCAGAATGAAGGTGCCCTCGGTGTAGTTGTTGCGGGCGGCCAGGATGCGGGCGTTNACCTCGCTGAGCATCTCGTCGCCCCAGTCGGGGAGCAGGTCGCCCACGGCGCCCACGCGGCCGGTGAAGGTCACGTAGATGGGCAGCGTGCCGCCGGTGGCCAGGGGTTCGACGGTGAACACGCGCACGGCTTCGGCTCCTGCCGTTGCATTCCACATGGTCACGGAGTTGTTGCGGTTCACGGCGTTGACGTCTGTGATCTCTTCGTAGAAGTGGAGCACCACGTCGTTGAAGTCCCAGTCGTCNGTGGCGCCAAGATCTTCGGCAGCCAGGGTCCAGGGATAGGGNTCGGGCACGTCGTCGATATTGTAGAAGAGCTGCAGGCCGTGGGTGGGCAGCACGAGCAGAATCAGGTTGGTGTAGTCGCGCGGCGACGTGTCGCCTCCCCGCGTGGGTGCCGACGAGAATCCCACCATNATGGGCATGTNGCANTAGCGCGGNTCGGTGTGGCCGTCGTTGNTGTTCACGCGGTAGTTGAGCACCTCGAAGTTGCGNCCCNNGANGGGCAGCTGCATGGTGCTGACGGTGGCATACATCAGATGCTTGAGCGACACGTCGAAGTAGTTTTTGCCCCACACTATCGAGTTCCAGTAGGGCACGGTGCTGCTGTAGCACGAGTTGCCCTCGCCGCTGCGCAGGTCCATGCGCACGGCGGTCTTGTCGTTGGGGTCGTGGGTGAAATTGATTTTCAGACCTTCGGTCACGACGGTACGGGCCGTGGCGGGGTCGTAGGCCTGCGTGAAGGAGCCGTCGTCGTAGACAAAGGCATCTTTGCGCGCGAGCACGTCGGCAGGCGCTATCTCCTCCGTGGAGTAGCCCAGCGCGGGGAAGGGCGCCGTGCCCTCGATGTCGTTGAAGGGCACCACGTAGCCGTTGTTGGCCACGTCGTACTGCATGATTTTCAGCCTGTAGTCTTTGTTGCCGGCATTGTCGGTGCGCCACCACAGCGGGAAAATCATATATTCGAGGTCGCCGAAGCCCCACATGCCCTGCGCGTCCTTCCTAAAATCGGTGGCGCCCAGGCCGGTCTCGCCGAAATATACGTGGATGTCGTCGCTGATATAGGGGTCGATGGTGCCATCGCCGGTGTCGCAGCCCATGTACCAGAAATCGGTGCTCTCCTGCCCCACGGGGTGGGCGGCGAAGTATTCGTTCAGGAAATCTTCGGGGCGGAACGTGAGCACGGGAGCCTCGTCGTCGTTGAGGCTGAAGCCCAGCGACACGGAAGTGCCGAGATTCTGGTCGCTCAGGTCCCAGCCGCGGCCCTGCGGGGCGCCCATGAGCTCGTCGAGGTCCACGAGGTCGTCGATGCCNGCCTCCNGGCTGAATCGGCCGCTGCGCACCTTCAGGCGCTCCACGCCGGCNGGCAGCGTCACGGGCAGNGAGTGNGTGCCGGGGGTGAGGTTGACGTTGGCAAAGCGGTATTCCTTGCCGTCGACCTCGGCGGTCACNAGCACGTGGCCGCCGGTCTTGGTGGTGACGCGCAAGCCGGCGCGCACGGCGGTGGCATAGCTGTGGCCCGCGGCGGGCACACCGAACTCCTTCACGAAGTTGCGGTCGTAGATTTCGGTCTGCGAGGGGGNCTCGGGTGCGTCCTGCGTGCAGGCNGCCAGCCCGGCCGCCACGGCGAGGGCGCCGATGATGTATNTGTTGCTGTATTTCATGAGTCTGTGGGGTTTATTTGGATGTTACCTTGCCCGGATTCTTGTCGTCGATCCACGCTGCTGCGGCATCAGGATTCTCAATCCAGGAGGCGAAAGAGGGATAGGCTTCCTTGATGTTGGTTCGCTCGGAGGGCCACTCCCAGTCGCCCTGCACGAGTATCATCTGCGGGGCGGTGAGCTCGGTGTTGTCGGAGGGGCGGCCTATGAGATAGGAGCCGCTGCCCATCGAGAGGGATGGCATGATGCGGAAGCCTTTGTCGGTGTCGTTGAAGGTGTCGATCTTGAGCTCGTCGTCTTTGTCGACCAGCACGGCGAAGCCGAATAGGGTCTTGTTGTTGTCGGACACGGCGTTGGTGTAGTCGAGATGGCGCTCGTCGTTGAGGTCGAGGTCGGTGGGCAGCACGAACTCCACGGACGCGGGCTTCATGCCGTTGCGTGNGGNGCCNGTGTTCAGCGGCTGCTTGTGGGAGGCCGCNCCCAGCCACTTGTGCACCTCGGCGCCCAGCACGAAGGTGCCTTCCTCGCCGGCCTGCTCCATATAGGCCTTGAGGGCGGCGTTTGCCTCGCTGAACATGGTTTCGCCCTCGGCGGCCATCTCGGGCATCTTCTGCACGCTGCGGCCGGTATAGGTGATGTACACGGGCATGGTGCCGCCGGCGGCCTTGGGGGTGACGGTGATCACGCGCACCGACTGCGCTCCGTTGGGGCCGCTGATCATGCTCACACCGCTATATTTATTGGCCGACTTGAGATTGCGTATCACGTCGGTGAACGAGAACACCACGTCGTTGAAGTCCCAGTCGAAGCTGCCTCCCAGGTCTTCGGCTGCCAGCGTCCACTCCATTGCCGGCGGCAGGGCGCTGTATGTGTCGGCCAGCGAAACGCCCTCGCGATAGTTCACGTGGGGCGTCACGAAGAACACCACCTCGTCGTACTGGCGGTCGCTGCCGTCGGCCGGCCCGTCGGGCTGGCTGCAGAAGCCCAGGAAGAAAGGCGAATCGGGCACCTTGAGCCCCAGGAAATACGGGGTGGCGTTGTGCCACACGTCCCTGTTGGAGGAGGTGGCGTTGATCCACTCGCCCTGGCTGCCGTACTTGCCGGTTTTGGAGATGTCGAGCTCGGGGTCGTAGACGTATTTGATCACGGGCATGCCGTCCTTACGGGGGAGCACTGCCGCACGCTTGGTGCCCACGGTGGCCTGCCACAGGCGGCCGAGGGGCACGTCGTAGTAGCTGTCGCCCCACTTGGAGGTGTTGTAGAAAGGCACCGACGACACGAACGAACCGCTCTTTTGGCTCTCCACGGCTATGGCCAGGCGGGGGAAATAGTGGTTCTTGTTCTCATCGGTGTAGCGCTCCATGTGTATCTTCTTGCCGCGCGTGAGCACAAGACGGGCCGGGTTGTTACCCGAGGTCGGAAATGCCGTGTTGCCATAGCTGGTGAGAAACTTCACTCGCTCGCCGGTGGTAGAACCCGGTTTTAGATAATCCTTGTCAATAGGATTCACAGATGCGCTTACGCCATTTGCAGTAGTATACATAAGGTCTGGGAAAGGATTCCAGGTCAGCAGGCTCTTCTTGTCGTCATCGTAGAAATTGATGGGGATGAGGCTGCTTATCTCGTTCTCGCCCTCGCGCACCTTGTGGAAATACACCTGATAGTCTTTATTTCCCTTCTTGTTGGTCTTCCAGTAGATGGGGAAAATGTAGTAGTCGAAGCTGCCGCCGTGGCAGGTCAGGGCCGTTTCGTGAGGGTTGTTCCTGAAATGCATCGTGGGCTGATCGTAGGCCGTGGTTTCTATGACCGTAGGCACATTGGGGTCGGTGTTGTCGCCGGGCGCACCTAAAAGTTGCGCTATCTGGTTGAAGAAATCGGTGGAAAGCTGGGGCTCGTACATCAGATATGGGTCGCCGCCTTCTTCCCTTATCTCGAAGGTCATCTCGGAGTCGTTGTCGGTGTCGATCACCTCGTAGTAGCTGCGGCCCTGGCCGGCAGGAGCCGCGTCGATATCCACCGTGGCATCGGTGGACACTGTGTGGATGCCGCGGCCGGCCGACACCTTGAGCTCCCTGACGCTCGCAGGGATGGTCACGGGCAGGCGGTGCGTGCCGGCGGGCACGTCGAGGTCGGCAAAGAGATAGTCCTTGCCGCCCACTTCGGCCGTGACGGTTACGTGGCCGCCTTTCTTGGTGATCACCTTGAGGCCGGCCGTGCGGGCCATGGCATAGTTATGGTCGGCCGCGGGTACGCCGAAATTGGTGACGAACTCGCGCACGTATTCTTCTTTTTTGTCGTTGGCAGGGGAGATAGGATCGGAGCTGCAAGCTGCTGAAGCAAAGCACAGCAAAGCAATTCCACCCAGCATGAAAGTGTTTTTCATAGACTGGTAAAGTGTTAACATTAATATTTTTAGGGCAAATGTAGGTAGAAATTACCCCCCCCCAAATCTGTTAACACTTTTTACACATCTTTAACACTTCAAAACGATCGCAGGATAAATCTTATAAGTCTTATAAGTCTTATAATTCCAATAGCTCCNATNNCTCCAATTCCTCCGATAGCTCCAATAAAATCACCCGCAGGAGAGAGCGATGGCGCCGGGGGCCAGGGGGTGGCGGCAGAGCACGGTGGCGAGCAGGGCGGCGTCGGCGGCCTGGGTCTCGGGGTCAGCGATAGCTATGGTGAGGCCCTCTCCGCGCGCGGGCGCGATACATATATTTATATTTATGCGCGNGAAGGCGGGNGCGCGCAAGGCGGCAGGGATGGCTTCGCGAGCCTNCGCCACGGCTGCGGCCACGCCGGAGGTGTCGTGGCCGGCTATCACGAGCACGTCTATTTCCAGCCAGTCGTGCACCAGGGCGGCGGCCACGGCGGCGGGNGGCGTGGCGGGGTCGTAGCAACGGGCGGTGCCGCAAGCACCGGGGCGGGCCAGCGCTGCGGTGCGTGCCCCGGCGGCGGCAAAGGCAGCCGCGCTGGCCTCGACCACGGGCGCCATGTCGCCGGCCACAAGCACGCGGGCGCGCGACAGGCGCAGGTCCAGGCAGCCGCGGGCACTGCGCGCCGGGGTGGTCGCACGCTTGCCGGCGCGATACTCTTCCATTTTGTTTTCCAGATAGTTGTCGGCCATAATGAAGTTTTTTAAAATAAAATCGGCGCGTCGTCTGCGACGTGCCGATTTTACTTATGCTATTATTCGCTACTGATGCTGAATTATGAGTATGGTGTTTAGATTGGTTTACCGTCTTTCGGTTTGTGATGCAAAATTAGTGATTAATTATTACAATCGCGTGACGGCTGCAATACAATTTCAGCAACGCAGGCGTCAATCAAACGAGCGGGCCATCTTCTGCATCACCTTGGCGGCCGACTGGCGGCGGTAGAGGATATCGTAGACGCCGTCGAGAATGGGCATGGCCACCTGATAGCGGCGGTTGATGTCGTGGATGCACTTGGTGCCGTAGTAGCCCTCGGCCGTCTGCTCCATCTCCATGCGCGCGGCCGTCACGGAGTAGCCGCGGCCTATCATGGAGCCGAAGTTGTGGTTGCGCGAGAAACGCGAGTAGGCCGTGACGAGCAGGTCGCCGAGATACACGCTGTCGCATATCTGCCGCGGGCGCGGGTCCACGCTCTCCACGAAGCGGTCCATCTCGCGGATGGCGTTGCTCACGAGCACGGCCAGCGTGTTGTCGCCCATCTTCATGCCGTGGACAATGCCGGCGGCGATGGCGTAGACGTTTTTGAGCACGGCGGCATATTCGATGCCGGCCAGGTCGGTGGACGTGACGGTGTGGGTGTTCTTGCCGGCGATGCAGCGGGCGAAGGCGTCGCCCAGGTCGGGGTCGTTGCAGCCTATGGTGAGTATGCTCAGGCGGTCGAGCGCCACTTCCTCGGCGTGGCAGGGGCCGGAGATGCACAGCTGGTGGGCGGCCGGGATGCCGAACTGCTCGGTCATGTAGTCGGTCACGAGCTGGTTGCTGTCCGGCACTATGCCCTTGATGGCCGAAACGATGTATTTATCGGCCAGCGACACATTGATTTTGGCCATGTGGTCCTTGAAGTAGGGCGAGGGCATGGCCAGCAGCAGGGTGTCGGCGCGGCGGCACACCTCGTTGATGTCGCTGGAGAAGATTATGCGGTTGATGTCGAAGTCCACATCGGTGAGATAGGCCGGGTTGTGGCCCAGGCGCTTGAAGTCGTCGATGCGGTCGTCGCGCCGCATGTACCAGTGGATGAGCTCGCAGTTCTGCAGCAGCAGTTTGGCCAGGGCAGTGGCCCAGCTGCCACCGCCCAGCACGGCGATATTTCCGGGAAATGCCATGGCGCGGTTCACTCGTGGCCGGCGGCCGCTGCGGCAGCGTCCACCCATTGTGCTACTTCGTCCTGCGAGGGGTTCTTGAGCCCCAGCTTGTGCTTCTTGTTGAGGCCGCACAGCTCCTGGTGGAGCTTGCCGGGGGCGGCGTCGGCCAGGGAGAGGGCCGTGAGATAGCCGGCCTTCTGCAGGGCAGGCACCCACTCGGCGGCCACGCCCAGGGCCTCGAATGCCTCGGGCTTGTCGCGCTTCTGCACCTTCTCGGGGCGCATCTGCGGGAAGAGCAGCACCTCCTGGATGGCGGTCTGGCCCGTCATGAGCATCACGAGGCGGTCCATGCCTATGCCCATGCCCGAAGTGGGGGGCATGCCGTATTCGAGGGCGCGGATGAAGTCGTGGTCGATGATCATGGCCTCGTCGTCGCCCTTCTCGCTCAGGCGCATCTGCTCCACGAAGCGCTCATACTGGTCGATGGGGTCGTTGAGCTCGCTGTAGGCGTTGCACAGCTCCTTGCCGTTGACCATGAGCTCGAAACGCTCCGTGAGCTCGGGGTTGTCGCGGTGGCGCTTGGTGAGCGGCGACATCTCTATGGGATAGTCGGTGATGAAGGTGGGCTGGATGTAGTGGCCCTCGCACTTCTCGCCGAAGATTTCGTCGATGATCTTGCCCTTGCCCATGGAAGCGTCGACCTCCACGCCCAGGCTGGTGGCCAGGTCGCGCAGCTGCTGCTCGTCCATGCCGGTGATGTCGGCGCCGGTGTGCTCCTTGATGGCCTCGGCCATGGTCACGCGGCGGAAGGGTGTCTTGAAGCTGATGACGTTGTCGCCCACCTTCACCTCGGTGGTGCCGTTCACCTCCAGGCAGATGCGCTCGAGCATACGCTCCGTGAAGTTCATCATCCAGTTGTAGTCCTTGTAGCTCACGTAGATTTCCATGCAGGTGAACTCCGGGTTGTGGGTGCGGTCCATGCCCTCGTTGCGGAAATTCTTCGAGAACTCATAGACGCCCTCGAAGCCGCCCACTATCAGGCGCTTGAGGTAGAGCTCGTCGGCGATGCGCAGATACAGCGGAATGTCGAGCGCGTTGTGGTGGGTGATGAACGGACGCGCCGACGCACCGCCGGGGATGCTCTGCAGGATGGGCGTCTCCACCTCGATGTAGCCGTGTTCGTTGAAGAAATTGCGCATGGAGTTGTACACGCGGGTGCGCTTCAGGAAGATGTCGCGCACGCCGTCGTTCACCACCAGGTCAACGTAGCGGCGGCGGTAGCGCAGCTCGGGGTCGTCGAAAGCGTCGTAGGTCACGCCGTCCTTCACCTTCACGATGGGCAGCGGGCGCAGGCTCTTGGCCAGCACCGTGAGCTCGCGGGCATGGATGGAAATCTCGCCCGTCTGGGTGCGGAACACATGGCCGCGCACACCGATGAAGTCGCCTATATCCAGCAGCTTCTTGAACACGGTGTTGTACAGCTCCTTGTCGTCGCCGGGGCAAATCTCGTCGCGCGACACATACACCTGGATGCGCCCGCGGCTGTCCTGAAGCTCCAGAAACGAAGCTTTGCCCATGATGCGGCGGCTCATGATGCGGCCGGCCACGCACACATCGCGCGCGGGGGCGTCGTCGCTGAAGTTGGCACGTATTTCATCGCTGTGGGCATCCACGGGATATTCGGCTGCGGGATAGGGGTCTATGCCCATCCGGCGCATGGCGTCGAGACTACCGCGGCGTATTATTTCCTGTTCGCTCAGTTCCAAGGGGTTCATAATATATGCTGTGATTTTTCGTTTTAAATCTGATACAACGTGCAAAGTTAGCAAAAAATCTTGGAAATCGCTACAGCACGCGGCTCTGGTGTAATTAACATAAAAGATTTAACAACTTTTCCGAACTGTTAACGGAGTGATTAACACTTTATTGAGAAAAAAGTATTAACTTTGCATCGCAAAGAAAGGTTTGTCCGAGATAACTCTAAGTTAGACTCATATATATAATATACTTGAATTTTGGTTATGAGGGAGGTGCGTTACTGTGAAGTAACGCACTTTTCGTTTTACCCTCGCCGCTGTCGCGCCGCGAGCGGCGCGACAGCGGCGAGGGGGGGGCGGCCCATTTTCCCGCGGGGTGCGCTACGCTTACCCCACGGCTATATCTCGGGACGCGCTCTCCGGCGCGTCTCTCTTGTTGTTTATCAACTGCTTAACTACTAAATAAATGTTCGCCGTGCGCCTCTGCGCGAGTTTTCCAAATATAGAAGGAACGCGTGAATGGCGGGCGGTTTTTTCGTTGCCACGAATTTATTTTGTATCTTTGCAGAAAATCGAAAAAATACTATCCCTATGGACTTCATATCTCAGCGCGTTGCATCGCTGGCCGTGTCGCAGACGCTGGCCATGTCGCAGCGCAGCGCCGAACTGCGTGCGCAAGGCATCGACGTGATCAATCTTTCGGTGGGCGAACCGGACTTCGACACCCCCGCCCACATCAAGGAAGCAGCCAAGAAGGCTATCGACGACAATTTCACCCGCTACAGCCCCGTGCCGGGCTATATGTCGCTGCGCAAGGCCATTGCCGAAAAGCTGGCCAAAGAAAACGGCCTCGACTTCGCCCCGGAGCAGATTGTGGTGGGCAACGGCGCCAAGCAGGAGCTGTGCAACGTGATTTTAGCCACTGTCAACCCCGGCGATGAGGTGATAATCCCCACCCCGGCATGGGTGAGCTACGTGGAGATGGTGAAGCTGGCCGAGGGCAAGGTGGTGGAGGTGGCCACCGGCATCGACAGCGATTTCAAGGTCACGCCCGAGCAGCTCGAGCAGGCCATCACTCCCCGCACACGCATGGTGCTGATGTGCTCGCCCAGCAACCCCACGGGCAGCGTCTACACCCGCCCGGAGCTCGAGGCCATAGCCGCCGTGCTGGCGCGCCACCCGCAGGTGCTGGTGCTGGCCGACGAGATTTACGAGCACATCAACTACACCGGCGAGTTCACGTCCATGGCCTCGCTGCCGGGCCTGGAAGGCCGCGTGGTGGTGATCAACGGCGTGTCCAAGGCCTATGCCATGACAGGCGGGCGCATAGGCTATTGCGCCGCACCCGCGCCCATCGCAAAGACTGTGTCGAAGCTGCAGGGACAATACACCAGCGGTGCCTCGTCGATAGCCCAGAAGGCCGCCGAGGCAGCCTACACCGGCCCGCAGGAGTGCGTGGCCGAGATGTGTGCCGCCTTCCGCCGCCGCCGCGACCTGGTGGTGGCCCTGGCCCGCGAGATTCCCGGCCTGAAGGTGAACGAACCCCAGGGCGCCTTCTACCTCTTCCCGCAGGTGGAGCACTACATGGGCGCCACGGCACCGGACGGCAGCAAGATAGCCACCGACAGCGACCTGGCCATGTATCTGCTCGACAGCGCCCACGTGGCCACGGTGGCCGGCTCGGCCTTCTGCGCGCCGGGCTATATCCGTTTCAGCTACGCCACGAGCGACGACAACCTGCGCGCGGCCATGAAGCGGATAGCCGACGCACTCGCCCTGCTGCGGGTACAATAAAAGCGCCCGCATTACGTTATACTACTGATGAAACGACTCCTCTTTCTCCTTAATATTATATTATGGGCCGCCCGGAGCGTCATGGCGCTGCCGACGGACCATTTCGCCACCTCGTCGGTGCTCGCTTCGGGCCACTGGGTGAAGGTGGCCGTGCCCTCCACAGGCCTGTATCGCATCACGGCCGCACAGCTGCGCTCGTGGGGATTCTCCTCGCCGGAGAGCGTGCGCGTCTACGGCTACGGCGGCCGCCGAATGGCCGACCGCCTCGACGCCGCCGGCTATATCGACGACCTGCCCCAGGTGCAGACCGCCGTGTCGCCCGCCGGCATAGTGTTCTACGCCCTGGGGCCCGACGAGCCCCGCACCTCGGGGGGCATGACCGTGCTGGAGTGGAGTCCCTACACCACTGCCGGCTACTACTTCCTGAGCGAAACAGGCGCCCCGCAGCGCGACATCGCCACCGTGGGCTTGGCCGAGGCGCAGAATCCCGCCACCACCTTCACGCAGGTGCTCCACCACGAGCTGGAAGCGGTGTCGCCCGGCAATGAAGGCCCCCTGCTCGTGGGCGAGGATTTCCGCCTCACCCCGCAGCGCACCTTCACCTTCAGCACCCCCGGCCGCGTGGCCGGCGAGCCCGTGAAGTTCCAGACCAACTTCGTGGCCAACACCCCCTCCGCCGCCTCCTACCTGGAATTCACCGTGAACGGCCGTAAGCTCGAGCGTATCAACCAGGACAACATCCCCGGAATGCAGAATGCGGGCAAATATCAGAACTCCGCCATGGGCACCTCGACGCGCACCGTGGACGTGGAGCCCTCCGACCAGCTCGCCATCGTAATCAAGCACTGCTCGCCATCGTCGGCCGTCTACAACGCGTGGCTCGACTACTTGGCCGTCAACTACACGCGCCGGCTCGAGCTGCCCGACACCAAAACCCTGGAGTGGAGCTCCGAGAAGGGCCACCAGCGCCTGGGCGGCGGCGCGGCAGCCACCGTGTGGGACGTGACCGACCCCCTGAACATCCACGCCATGCGCACCGGCACGGACGGCACCGCC
>WFLX010090649.1_pt1 | contig 24635 bp, 16 predicted proteins | sample 4967041 | NCBI WGS metagenome assembly WFLX01 (sample SAMN12857096, study PRJNA449069) | gut metagenome | isolation source: stool from male and female vole | host: Microtus ochrogaster | place: USA:Florida | collected 2017
CTTTCTCTGCATCCGCAGAAGCAGCAATCAAGGAAAAGGGCGGAAACGCAGTAAAACTCTAAACTAATGGGAAAAGCAATTGATAAACTACAGAATATCAAGCTTGTTAAGACATTGACAAACATTTGGCGTATTGAGGATTTGCGTTCGCGCATCCTCATCACGCTGTTGTTTGTTGCTGTCTATCGTTTGGGCTCCTATGTAGTGCTTCCTGGTATTGATACAGCGGCATTGCAGGGATTGCACAACCAGACGGAAGGCGGTTTGATGTCTCTTCTTGATATGTTTTCTGGTGGTGCTTTCTCTAAGGCTTCTATCTTTGCGCTTGGAATCATGCCTTNCATCTCNGCCTCAATTGTGATGCANTTGTTGGGTATTGCTGTTCCATATTTCCAGAAGATGCAGCGTGAAGGAGAAAGTGGGCGTCGTAAGATGAATCAGTACACTCGTTATTTGACAGTGGCTATTCTTCTTTTTCAGGGCCCCATGTATTTGCTTAACCTCAAGACGCAAACTGGTGGAACAGCTCTATATTCATCATTGGATTGGAATTGGTTCCTCTTCACTTCTGCTATTATTTTGGCGGCAGGTAGTATGTTCGTATTGTGGTTAGGTGAACGCATCACAGATAGAGGTATCGGAAATGGTGTGTCTATCATTATTATGATTGGTATCATAGCACGTTTCCCAACTGCTGTCATTCAGGAATTTGGCTCACGACTCTCTGCTGGGCAGGGTGGTTTGGTGATGTTCCTGTTGGAGATTGTACTCTTCTTGGCTGTAATTGCTGCAGCTATCCTTCTTGTACAAGGTGTACGTCAGGTTCCTGTCAACTATGCCAAGAAGATAGCTGGTGCTCGTCAGATTGGTGGTGCTCGTCAGTACATTCCTCTTAAGCCCTATGCGGCAAATGTGATGCCTATTATCTTTGCGCAGGCTATCATGTTCATCCCTATCACGTTAGTTCAGTTCTCTGCTGACAAGTTGAATCCGCTTGTTACACAATTGATAGACAACAATAGCTTTGTATATAACTTAATCTTTGCTATTCTGATTATTCTGTTTACATATTTGTACACAGCAATCACTATCAACCCTGTACAGATGGCTGAAGACATGAAGCGCAACAATGGCTTCATTCCAGGTGTTAAGCCAGGCAAGGATACTGCAGACTATATTGACAAGATAATGTCTCGTATCACTTTTCCTGGCTCCTTGTTCTTGGCCATCATCGCGATTCTTCCTGCATTTGCAAGTCTCTTTGGCGTACAGCGTGAGTTCGCTGCCTTTTTTGGCGGCACCTCGCTTTTGATTCTTGTGGGTGTCGTACTTGATACACTCATGCAGATTGAGTCTCACTTGATGATGCGTCATTACGATGGACTGCTNGATACGGGTCGTGTTCGTGGTGAACATTAAGCATCGCTTGAAGCAAGATGATATATCTAAAGACAGACGAAGAGGTAGAACTTCTTAGGGCTGCAAATTTGCTGGTTGGGCAGACGTTGGCAGAGTTGGCGAAAAACATAAATCCAGGGATTACGACGAAGCAGTTGGATGCTATAGCAGACACCTTTATTCGTGATCACGGAGCCATCCCAACGTTCAAAGGGTATCCTAATCCAAACGGTGCTCCCTTTCCTGCAAGCATTTGTACCTCTGTTAATCATCAGGTGGTTCATGGCATACCTAACGACATCCCACTGAAAGATGGGGATATCGTCTCAATAGACTGCGGCACGCGACTGAATGGGTATTGTGGAGATTCCTGCTACACCTTTGTTGTAGGCGCTATTTCTCCCGAAGTTCAGGCGTTGTTGTCCACAACGAAAGAGGCTCTATACAAGGGAATCGAACAAGCAGTTGTTGGTCATCGCTTAGGAGACATCTCCTATGCCGTCCAGTCTCATTGCGAAGCTCAAGGATATGGCGTTGTCCGAGAGTTTGTAGGGCATGGTATCGGTAAGGACATGCACGAAGATCCCCAAGTGCCCAATTATGGTAGACGGGGAACTGGTATGTTGCTTAAGAACGGTCTGTGCATTGCTATCGAACCCATGATTACGATGGGGGCAAAAGAGGTCTATATGCAGCAGGACCATTGGGGGATTATCACCCGTGATAAAAAACCTGCGGCGCATTTCGAACATACCGTATGTGTACGTAAAGGTCAAGCTGATATCCTCTCGTCGTTTGAAGAAATAGAAAAAGTATTAAGCACAAAATCTTCATAATAAGATATGGCTAAACAGTCTGCTATCGAACAAGATGGAACAATCATTGAAGCATTGTCGAATGCAATGTTTAGAGTCGAATTGGAAAACGGACATGAGATAATTGCTCATATTTCTGGCAAGATGAGGATGCACTACATCAAGATTCTTCCAGGTGACAAGATTCGTGTAGAAATGTCTCCTTATGACCTTTCCAAAGGTCGAATAGTATTCAGATATAAATAAAACTACAATATGAAAACAAGAGCATCATTGAAGAAGCGTACACCTGATTGCGTAATCGTAAGACGTAAAGGTCGTCTATTTGTTATTAACAAGAAGAATCCTAAGTACAAGATGCGTCAAGGATAATTCTTAGGTAAGAAATTGAAATAAACATAAGATATGGCAATAAGAATTGTAGGTGTCGACCTCCCACAGAACAAGCGAGGTGAAATTGCGCTCACATACATCTTTGGTATTGGACGCAGCAGTGCTGGCAAAATTCTTGAAAAAGCTGGCGTAGATAAAGACATTAAGGTAAAGGACTGGAACGATGAGCAGGCTGGTAAGATTCGTGCGGTGATTGCTGCCGAATACAAGGTTGAGGGTGACCTTCGTTCTGAAATCCAGCTCAACATCAAGCGTCTGATGGATATTGGTTGCTATCGTGGCATCCGTCACCGCCTTGGTCTTCCTGTGCGTGGTCAGAGCACTAAAAACAACGCTCGTACACGTAAGGGCAAGAAGAAAACTGTTGCAAACAAGAAAAAGGCTACTAAATAATCATTAGATATGGCAAAGAAAACAACAACGGCTAAGAAGAGAAACGTAAAGGTTACCGCAGAGGGTCAGCTTCATGTACACTCTTCTTTCAACAACATCATTGTTACTTTGGCTAACAGTGAAGGTAATGTTATCTCTTGGTCAGCGGCCGGTAAGATGGGCTTCCGTGGTTCTAAGAAGAACACTCCTTATGCAGCTCAGATGGCTGCTCAGGATTGTGCAAAGGTTGCCTATGACCTCGGTCTTCGCAAGGTGAAAGCATACATTAAAGGTCCTGGTAACGGTCGTGAAGCAGCTGTGCGTGGTTGCCATGCTGCAGGCATTGAAGTGACCGAGATTATTGACGTTACTCCACTTCCACACAACGGTTGCCGTCCTCCAAAGAGAAGAAGAGTTTAATCATAACATTATGTCATTTGCTAACGAGTTCGTTTTTGTCGCATCTTTCCTTTCTGCGGCTGCTGCTGAGAACTGCATGGCATTAAACATTAAAGAAATATATGGCTAGATATATTGGACCAAAATCAAGAATCTCTCGTCGTTTCGGCGAGGCAATCTTTGGACCAGACAAAGTTTTGTCTAAGAAGAATTACGCTCCAGGTCAGCATGGCAACAATCGTCGCAAGAAGACTTCTGAGTACGGTCTCATGCTTGCTGAGAAGCAGAAGGCAAAGTACACTTATGGTGTGCTCGAGCGCCAGTTCCGCAACCTCTTTGAGAAAGCCTCTAAGAAGTCTGGCGTGACGGGCGAGATTCTCCTTCAGTTTCTGGAGTCTCGTCTTGACAATGTCGTTTTCCGTTTGGGACTTGCCCCCACTCGTGCAGCTGCGCGTCAGTTGGTGAGCCACAAGCACATTGTTGTTGACGGTCAAGTGGTAAACATTCCTTCCTATTCTGTTCAGCCCGGTCAGGTGGTTGCTGTTCGCGAGAAGGCCAAGAGCCTTGAGGTGATTGATGCAGCTCTTGCAGGTTTCAACCACAGCAAGTATCCATGGATTGAGTGGGACGAGAGCGTGAAGGGTGGTAAATTCCTCCACATGCCTGAGCGTGCAGATATTCCTGAGAATATCAAGGAGCAGATGATTGTCGAGTTGTACTCTAAATAATAATTAAACAAATGGCGATATTAGCATTTCAAAAACCAGAAAAAGTTGTAATGTTGGAGGCCGACGATAAGTATGGAAAGTTTGAATTCCGTCCTTTGGAGCCGGGTTATGGTATTACTATCGGTAATCCTCTCCGTCGCATTCTTCTTTCGTCGCTTGAGGGTTATGCTATCAATACAGTCCGCATTGCAGGTGTTGAGCATGAATTCTCCACAATTCCAGGCGTCAAGGAAGATGTCACCAACATTATCTTGAATCTGAAGCAAGTTCGATTCAAGCAAGTCGCTGATGGTTTTGAGTCAGAACGAGTCTCAATTTCCATCGAGAATTCAACCGAGTTTAAGGCTGGAGATATCAACAAGTACCTCAGTGGATTTGGAGTGTTAAACCCAGATTTGGTAATTTGTCATTTGGATCCTCAAGCAACATTAGAGATTGAATTGAGCATCAACAAGGGCCGTGGATATGTTCCTGCTGAAGAGAACCGTGAGTTCTGCAAGGAAATCAACGAGATAGCCATTGACTCGATTTACACTCCCATTCGCAACGTCAAGTTCGCAGTAGAGAACTACCGTGTGGCTCAGAAGACCGACTATGAGAAGTTGGTGCTCGAAATCACTACTGACGGTTCTCTTCATCCCAAGGATGCTCTCAAAGAGGCATCCAAGATTCTCATCTACCATCTCATGCTGTTCTCCGACGAGAAGATTACGCTTGAGAACGCCGACTTCGATGGCAACGAAGAGTTTGATGAGGAAGTATTGCGTATGCGTCAGTTGCTTAAGACCAAGCTTGTCGATATGAATCTCTCCGTTCGTGCCCTCAACTGTTTGAAGGCAGCTGACGTTGAGACTCTCGGCGACCTCGTACAATTCAACAAGACAGATTTGCTCAAGTTCCGCAACTTTGGTAAGAAGTCACTCACAGAGCTTGACGACCTGTTGGAGAGCTTGAACCTTTCGTTCGGAACGGATATTTCTAAGTATAAATTAGACAAAGACTAATCAAAAATGAGACACAATAAGAAATTTAACCATCTGGGGCGTAAGCATTCTCACCGCAAGGCAATGCTGGCCAACATGGCAATCTCTTTGATTATGCACAAGAGAATCACCACGACGCTCCCCAAGGCAAAGGCTCTTCGTGTGTATGTTGAGCCACTGATTACAAAGTCCAAGGACGATAGCACACACTCACGTCGTGTTGTGTTCAGCTATCTCCAGAACAAGTACGCCATCACTGAGCTGTTCAGCACTATTGCGACAAAGGTTGCCGATCGTCCTGGTGGCTACACTCGCATTATTAAGTTGGGTCGTCGCCCATCCGACGATGCTTCGATGGCGTTCATTGAGCTTGTTGACTTTGACGAGAACATGGCAAAGACCGAAGTCAAGAAGACTCGTACTCGCCGCTCTCGCAAGTCTGCTCCCAAGGCAGAAGGAGCAGCCGAAGCCGCAGAGGCTCCTGTAGCAGAGGAAGCACCAGCAACCGAGGCTCCAGCAGAGACACCTGCAGAGTAATTTATTCTCAACGCACATATCTTGCAGACCGCACACCTCCCCGTGTGCGGTCTTTTTTTTGTGCCTGCTCGTATAGGGCAATACATCAGCTTGGGATAATCCCCTCTTATCTTAGAAGATACGACCTGTATTATGCCTTCCCTCTTATTCGTTTTGTCTGTGTTGCCATTTGTTCACTTAATAATCACGTGAATTCGTCGAACTCATGCTAACAATCGTGCCCATGCCAGTTTTAAGCGCTTGTTCGTATCGTATGTGTTGCCTTTTGTTCACCCCGTATGACGCAGTTGCTTTAGCCCGTCATGTATGGGTGCTTCACCCCTTGTTCCCCCTTATGTGGCGCCATCACTTTTAGCCCCAGTTGTTCACAAAATCAGTCAAAAGTTTCGTCATTTAGGGGAAAAAGCGTAAGTTTGCCATCAAAATTGAAATTGACCTATTTATGAAGAATCTTCTGCTAACTTTAGCGGCTTTGCTTGGTCTTTCCGTAGCAAGCCGCGCCCAGTCAGCCCCCACACAGCTGACCACGGCGCAACTCACTTCCCTCTATGCAGCCAGTGCTCGCAACTCCATCTCTATCCACGATCCCTCTGTCGTGTGGGACTCGAAGACAGGCTACTTCTACCTCTATGGTTCTCATTATGCAGGAGCCAAAACGAAAGATTTCAAAGCCTACACAGCCATTTCTCGTTATTATCAAGGAGGCTATTACGATGATGGCTGGACCAAAACATATAATACATACAAAACCTTTCTTTCCAACCCCACCCATACCGTCAAGCGTTGTCTGCCTGGTAGCACCACGCAAGAAGAGGTCACCCTTGGCTCGTTCGACGCCTCGGCCTTTGCCTCCACATACGCGAGCATCACTGTTGGCGACCGCGCTCCCGTGACCGAAGCCGAGTGGGTGTCAGGTTGCCAATGGGCGCCAGATATTGTCTATAATCCCCACATGAACAAATGGTGTTACTATCTCAGCATCAACGGAGACTATTGGGCGTCAGTCGTTGTCCTGATGACCAGCGACAATCCCACAGGTCCTTTCACCTACGAAGCCCCCATCGTGTTTAGTGGCTTCGATGGGCAGACCCGTTCTGGCAAGCGTGTCAACTATAAGGACACCGACCTCGAAATCGTACTCGGCACTCAGAAGTCACTCCCCAGCCGCTATGCGACCAACCAGTGGGGCACTTTCTATCCCAACAGCATAGACCCCTGCGCCTTCTTTGATGAAGAAGGTGAACTTTGGCTCGCCTATGGCTCATGGTCAGGCGGCATCTTTATGCTCAAACTCGACAAAGAGACAGGTCTCCGCGACTACACCTACACTTACGCTGGCACCAGCACGACACCCAACGCCTCTGCCACCAGCGATGCCTATTTCGGAACGAAAATCGCAGGAGGTTGCTACGTCAGTGGCGAAGGCTCATACATCCAGCACATCGGCTCCTACTACTACCTCTTCATGAGCTATGGCGGCTTTGCCCCCGATGGCGGCTATGAGATGCGCGTCTTCCGCTCCACAAGCCCCACAGGCCCATACAAAGACGCAGCAGGCAAGTCCGCCATCTTCACCTCCTGGGTGCTGAACTACGGCAAGAACGCCAGCGACAACCGCGGCATGAAGCTCATCGGAGCCATGAATAATTGGGGCTTGATGACGGTAGGGGAGTGCGCCCAAGGCCACAACTCCGTCTGTCAGGACGACAAAGGCCGCACCATCCTCGTGACCCACACCAAGTTCAACGATGGCACACTGGGTCACGCCGTCCGTGCCTATCAGCTGTACCTCAACAAGCAAGGCTGGCTCTGCACCGCCCCCTTCCAGTTCAATGGCGAAGAGACTACAGACGAGACCATTGCCACCACCCAGCCATGGTCGGCGGCCGACATTGAAGGCGACTACCATGTCCTCATCCACCCCTACCGCCTCGACCACGACAACATGCAGGAAGCCACCCCCGCCACCATTCATCTCTCGGCCGACGGCACAGTTACAGGCTCCTACACTGGCACATGGAAATACACCGACGAAGGCACATCCTACTTCCAAATCAAGCTCGGCTCCTACACCTACAACGGCGTGGTGGTAGAGCAGACCCTCGAAGGCAACACCTCCAAAGCCCTCTGCTTCACCGCCATCGGCACTTCTGGCACCAACTGCGGAGTGCCCGTGTGGGGCTACAAGTTGCAGCCAGCCTATGCCCTCTCACGCAACTACCAGCTCTATAGCGCCACCTACCTCAAGCCCGGCCTCTTCACCAGCGTGTCCAAGAATCTCGACCTCATCTTCGACCCCATCGAGAATGTTCGCCTCTCTTGGACCTCCTCCATGCCCGATGTCCTCTCCGACGAAGGCAAGTACAACGCGCCGGCCGAACAGCAGAAGTTCACCATGACCGCCCGTCTGTCGTGTGGCAACTACTTCTGGGAGAATACTTACAACGCCACAGCCAAGCCTGCCACAGCCGTCACGGGCGACCCCACCTCTGGCATTGTTGCTTACTATAACTTCGACGAATCCCCAGCCATCAACCTCTTCGACGAGACCCAGACAGCCGAACTGCGTCGCAGTTCCACCTCCACCGCCTATCCCGTCTTGGAAACCGACTATGCCCGTTTCGGACAAGTCCTTCACCAAGCCTTTGGCTCCATCGGAAACAACAGCTACACTCGCATGCCCAACCCCTTGGCTGGGCAGGACGACCTCGACGGCTTCACCGTCAGCTTGTGGGTGAACCGTGCCGATGCCGCCAACCCATGGGATGCCCTGTGGAGCTTCTTCAGCGGTGCCACAGCCAAAGCCTCAGGTCCGCGCCTCTTTTTCACAGGCAATAGCTACCTCGGCTTCAACGACAACGCAGGCCACTGGTTCGATGTCAACTATCCCGTAGCCAACGACATCCACGCATCAGGTCAGTACAAAACCGTTGACCGCATAGATGCCAACACGTGGCGTCTCATCACCGTCACCTACTCCAAGACCAACGGCTACACCTTCTACCGCGACGGCACCAAGTATGTGTCAGGCAACATGGTCTATGCTGGCAGCGAGACGAAAGACGCCTTCGACCGCAATCTCGTGCTCAACTTCGTCAAGTCCGCCACCTACTTCTACTTAGGTCTCGGCTCCTTCTGGGGCTCAGCCGAAGCACGCTTCGACGACCTCATCATCTACAACCGCGAACTCTCGTCCGATGATGTGAAGGGACTCAACACCCTCCTCAACCGTGTCAGCCCCTTCAGCGAAGGTACCATCGTCGGCATCGACCAACCGACCGCCCCCACAGCGTCGCCCGCCAATGCTACGCGCAAAGGCATCTACGACCTCATGGGACGCCCCGTGCAACNCCCAACCNAAGGGCTTTNCANCATCGNCGGCAAAAAGGTGCTCATTCCATAGCCCTCCGTTCCAAGCCGCTCCCAGCGGTCCGTATCTGGAACCGATTCCAACAGCTCGATAGAGCAGCTCCCCCACACTCGGTGCGTGTTATTTCGTCCACCCTGCGCGAAATAACACGCACCGACTGCGTATATGATTTCGTCTACCCTGCCCACTTCGTCCCTCTCACCGTGTCCGCCAAGCTCCCCTTCATGTCCATCCTCTCAGTTGCCCCGTCTCGTCCCTCGCTTTCGTCCCTCATTTGCCACTTTTTTCTCTCTTTTTCACCCCTCAAACGTTAAATTTAACCCATCACCCCCAATTTTTAAGATTTTTTATTGTTTATTATTGGGAAATACTTTTTCTTTGCAAATGCTATCAAAGTCTATAACGGCAATTTGGCCAAATGTTGCCGTAACAAACTTTAGCTAACCTCTTTTTAATAAAAGTTGCAAATCGTGTTTTGCTAACTTAAAGAAGACAAACAAATCTATTCTAATATGTTGTATAACTTTCAGAGGAAAAAACTGTGCAGTCACGCCCTCATAGGGGGTGCGCTGCTTGTTGCAGGTTTAGGAGTTTTCTCTTGTACCGACAAGTATGACCTCGATGAAGATCAGCCCTCAGGACTGAACACCATCTATGGCTACATGAAAGACAAGGGGAATTTCCAGTATTACCTGAAACTCATTGACGATTTGGGCGAAACGGAAGTCTTGTCCAAAACGGGTAGTAACACTATGTTTATTGCCAACGATGCAGCATTCGAGGAGTTCTTCAAGTCCAACAAGTGGGGCGTGAAGAACTATGCCGAGTTGTCCCAGACGCAGAAGAAGCTCCTGCTCTACACTGCGATGATTGACAACCCCTATTCCTCCTCCATGCTCTCCACGGCACAGGGTCCCGTCCCTGGCGAGGTTTGTCGTCGTCCGTCATCAACCACCCTTTACGACTCCGTGATGGTGGTTCCTGCCGACGACCCCGAAGGCATCCTGCCCGACAACGAACTCTTCAACACCTTGAAGGCTGAGTCTGGCACCGAGCCTATCGTGCTCTTCACCGACGCCTCCACGCCAGCACCCATGATTCACTTCACGGGACGCTTCCTCAAGGGCAACAAGCTGGAGAGTGCCGACGTGGACTTCCTGTACAATCAGGCACCAGGCACACGCCAGTCCGACGATGTGTATGTCAACAACTCCAAGGTGATTCAGTCCGACATCTTCTGTAAGAACGGCTTCATCCATCAGGTGGATAAAGTCATCCTTCCGCTTGACAACATGGCAGAAGTCATCCGTCAAAGCCCAACCATGAAGAAGTTCAGCCGCATCATCGAGCGTTTCGCTGCGCCCGACTATCAGGAGAGTCTGACCAAGGCCTACAACAACAGCCAAGGCAACGACTACGAAGCCGTTTATGCCAAGCGTTACTTCTCCAAGTTCTCCGCTGGCGGCAACGAATTTACGACAGCCACCGACAAGGCAGGTAACACCCACAACATCGGTGCAGACGTGACACTGAAATTCGACCCGGGATGGAATGCTTACTATCCCAACATGTTCAATGCCCGCGACGGTATGATGGAGGACATGGCAGTCATGCTCGTTCCTTCCGACGAAGCTCTCGATGAGTGGTTTGAAAACGGTAATGGTAAAATCGTCAAGGACTACTACGGAACGCTTGACAACACCCCAACTGACGTGTTGCGTCAGCTCGTCAATGCCAACCAGTTCATCTCCTTCGTGAAGGCAGTTCCTTCTCAGTTCGACCACATGCTGGACGATGCAGGTATGTCGCTGGACATCACGCTTGCCGACGTGGACAGCGTATTCTTGGCATGCAACGGTATGGTGTATAAGACCAACAAGGTCTTCTCTCCTGCATCCTATCGCTCTGTGTATTTCCCTGCCGTGATTGACAAGGGACGCTTTAGCATGATGGCAAGTGCCATCGAGTCGCTGAACTACGAAGCCTACCTTAACTCCATGGTGTCAAGATATGTGTTCTTGATTCCTTCAAACGACGGTATGGCATCCTTCATCGACCCAATTTCCTTCGGTCAAACCACAGGTCCTCAGATGTGGAAGTTCTACTACGAACCCTCCGAGAAGAGCGGTGCTGCTGGTCCAGTCAAGGCAAAGATTTATAATTGTGAGTATGTTGATGGAGAAGGATGGCAGGAAGTGGGTTCATCCATCGCCGACATCAACAAGAACAATGACATGCAGTACATTCCGTTCACAGCCTCTGGTAGTTCTGTGTCGAAGACCGTATTGCGCGACCGTTTGGAGTACATCCTCGACAACGCCATTGTGATTGAGCCATACGAAGTTGGCAAGCAATACTACAAGACCAAGAGCAACAACTATGTGAAGATTGAAGCCCTTTCAGGCGAAGACGTGAACGTAAGCGGTGCACTGCAGAACAGCGATGGCCTGCCAATGCCTTCGCAGGGAACCTACACCATGGAAAATGGTAACACCTATGTGGTGAATGGTGTTGTAGAAGGTACGAACATGTCAGTGGCAAAAACATTGGCAAAGCATGCAGAGCCAGAAGATGGCAGCCAGGGAGAGTTCTCCAAGTTCTTCTCCATCATGGAAAAGTGCGGTGCTTTCACCAAGTCTGTAAAGCGTGAGAGGTGGACGGCTGCCGACCAAGTCTATGGCAATCTGACCAATGTGAAAGATAAGGACGTAGTGGGCAATGAGGGCAGCGACAAGGAGAAATATGCCTATATGCTCGACAACTACCACTATACCATCTATGCACCGACCGACGCGGCTATGGACGAGGCTTTTGCCATGGGACTTCCCACGGTTGAAGACTACGAGGAAGCCGAGGAGTTGGATGCTGTGCGTAGGGAAGAGTACGACGAATACCAATATACCAAGGCCGACTCCATCAAGGAAATTTGGCTGAATTTCGTCAAGTATCACCTCCAATCCAATGCTGTCTTTATCGACGGTGGCTCAAACAACAAGTCTGGTACTTATGAGTCAGGCAAGACGGAGATGACACCTGCTATTGAAGTTGCTGACGGTGTGGCGGAAGATGCTTTGGAAAAGAACGAGCAAGGCAAGTTCATTGCTGTGACGATTAAGGGTACGAAATACGAACTCAAAAATGGTTCTTCGCTCACGAAGGATGCTGACGGCACCTATTCAGGCGTTGAATACTATACGGGTCTGTATTCACCAGGAACTCCATACCGACTGAGAGTGAATGTTTCCGCTTCTGACCTCACGATTACAGACAACCGTGGCAACACTGCTCATGTGTTGACCGACAAGGGGCTGTACAACATGATGGCGACAGAATACTGGATCAATGCTTATTCGGATAAAGAACTCAATCCATACGAAGTGCAGTTGGCAAACTATTCGTTTGCGGTCATTCATGCCATCGATCATCCATTGCTTTATTCTGTAGCGGGGGAAGATAAGACGACAGAGGACGGAAAGACGATTCCGTCGCAGTTCATCTACGTCAAGAAACCGCTTTCTGTTACAACTTCCGCTAAACGACGCTAATCCTACCTATCATGAAGAAAATACTATCAATACTAATGCTTCTCGTGTGCTGTACGCTGACGCTCAGCGCACAAGTGAAAGCGGGCGATATTATCAGTGGTCAGGTGTGGGACGATTTTGACCCGTTGATGATGTGTAACGTCGTCGAAATCGACCACAACAACCGTATCGTCGCCCATGGAGTGACCGATATCAATGGTAACTTTTCATTCAAGATTGTAAATCCTAAAGATAAAATCAGAATCTCTTACGTTGGTTGCGAAACGATTACGCTCCCCATCAACAAGCGTGCCTTTGGTAAAATTGTGCTCAAAAGCAGTACCACGCTGAAGGCCGTGGAGGTCAAGGGCGTCCGCAAGACCCAAAGTTCAGGCTTGCAGATTCCTGTCACCGAGATTTCTGTGGCGAGCCAGACCATCGACATGAAGGAGTTTGAAGGTGTGGCAATGACTTCGGTCGATGAAGCCCTGCAAGGTCGTATCGCTGGTCTTGACATCGTGGCAAACTCTGGTAACCTCGGTGCAGGAACCACCATGCGTCTGCGTGGTGTCAGCACCATCAACGGTAACGCTAACCCCCTCATCGTGGTGAACGGTAACGTGTGGATGGACGACATGGATTCCGACTTCGACTATACCAACGCTAACGAAGACAAGTTCGCCGAGCTTCTCTGTGTCAACCCTGAGGATATCGAGTCCATCACCGTCCTCAAGGACGCTGCTGCTACAGCCATTTGGGGTTCACAGGGTGCTAACGGTGTAATCGAAATCAAGACAAAGCGTGGTAAGCAAGGTAAGACTTCCATTCAGTACTCTTATAGCTTCAAGGGTAACTGGCAGCCCAATGGTTACGAGTTGCTCACGGGTGATGAATACACCATGTATCTGAAGGAGGCATACTTTAATCCACGCCAAGAGAAAGGCTTTGCTACCAATACGTCAAAGGGTTATATCCCCGAAATTGCCTACAACAAGGCTTTCTCTGAGTACGATATGTATAACGACAACACCGACTGGCGCAAGGCTGTTCAACAGTTCGGTGAGACCCACGACCACTACATCGCGTTGTCGGGTGGTGGCGAAAAGGCAAACTTCCGTATCTCTGGTGGTTATCACACCGAGACGGGTACTGCCATCAAGCAGAAGTTTGACCGTTACACCACACGTGTCGCCCTCGATTACTTTGTCAGCGACCGCATCAAGGTGGCGAGCAACTTTGACTTGACCTATTATAATAATAAGAAGAATCACCAAGCNTATGGCGACTTGTTGGGCATTGCGNTCNAGAANATGCCNAACCTCTCCATCTATNAAGAGGAGNACNGNCGTGACACAGACNGTTTCTACACGATGAATCNTTTNCTCACGAAGGAGGAAGCAGGCTTCAATGCAGGTTCAGGTAACTTCTCTGATTATGACCTGTTGAAAGACCAGTATGCGCTCCCTAACCCTGTAGCTATCGCTCATTTGGCAAGACTCAATGAAAAGATTGTGCAGCTTCGTCCGGAGTTCATCCTTTCTTACGACATCCTCGGTACAGAGGCTGACCAGCATCGTCTGAAGTATGAGGGACAGATTCGCTTCGACATCAGAACGAGCAACACTGATTCCTTCTTCCCAGGTTCTATCCTGTCTTCAAACTGGTCGGATAACAACTACAACAGTGCGTCTTCATCCAGCTACAAGAGCCATGGACTTTCCACCCGTCACACACTGACGTTCACACCGCACTTCAACAATGAAAATCACTCTCTTTTGGCTATGGCGCGTTTCGAGTACGGCGAAAGCTCTTCATCCAGCCAGAATTTGGGTAACAAGTGGCTGCCAACGACCGATGCCCACATCGTATCGCCTTCAGCAGGTGGTGTAAACACAGGCTTCGGAAGTGGTGCAGGTGAAGGACGTTCTGAGAACTTCCTCTTCCAGGTACACTATGCTTGGAAAGGTAAGTATGTGGCCGATGTCACCCTCCGCCGTGATGGTTCAACGCGATTCGGTCCATCCAAGCGTTGGGGTAACTTCCCTGGTGTGTCGTTCCGTTGGAACATCAGCGACGAGCCTTGGATGGAGCGCGTGAAGTGGATTTCTATGCTTTCTATCCGTCCGGGATGGGGTATCGTAGGTAACTCTCCTGGTCAGGAAGGTCTGTACTACTCAAAGTATGCGACAGGTGGCTCATATCTGGGCGGTACGGCTACTTATCCAAGCAACATCCGTCTCACTGCTTTGAAGTGGGAGGAGAAGGAGACTTGGAACCTTGGTTTCGACTTCGGTTTCTTTGATGGCCTGATTGACGGTGACTTGTCTATCTATACCCAGAAGACGACTGACTTGTTGATGGGCGGCTATGCTATCCCTTCATCATCGGGTTATACTTCGTTGTCCAACCACAATGTCGGTTCAATGCGCAACGAGGGTTGGGAGTTCAATTTGAATGGTCATAGGGTAGTGAAACTCGGTAAGTTCTCTATGGACTTCAACTTGACTTTCGCTAATAACCGCAACGAAATCCTGACGATGGACGANACCGTATTGGAGTNCANCAACAAGGAATNTGAATATAGGAATGAGCAGTACCTCTCGCGTNTGCAGTTGCACAACCCGCTGGGTTCTATCTANGNTTTCCGTTTCAAGGGCGTTTACCAATACACAGATTATTCCGAACCTGAAATCAAAGGCGTGAGTGGTCCTAACGCACCTGTCGTTAAGAATGAGAAGGGTGAGGTCGTGCTCAATTCTGCGGGCAATCCAAAGATGATGTACTTCGACTACAATGGTAAGCAGTATCCTTTCGTGGGTGGTGATGCTATCTACGAGGATGTCAACCACGACGGTCAAATCAATGAGTTGGACATCGTTTATTTGGGTTCTTCTCTGCCTAAGCTCACGGGTGGTTTCGGTTTCAGGTTCAACTATGCGCAGTGGAGTCTCAACCTCCAGTTTAACTACCGTTATGGTCAGAAGGTCATCAACGAGGCGCGCATGGGTCTGGAGAACATGGCAACGAACCAGAACCAGTCAAGAGCCGTGAACTGGCGTTGGCACACAGAGGGTGACGATTACGGTCGTGACTGCCTCATGCCACGCGCTGCCACTACGCAGACAGGCTTTGCAACTTATAACTATTTGGGCTCTGACCGCTTTGTAGAGGATGCTTCGTTCATCCGACTGAACTATGCGCAGCTCTCTTACACCTTCGACCCCAAAATGCTCAAGAAGTGGGGCATTAAGGCTTTGCGCTTCAACTTGTCGGCAAACAACCTCTTCGTACTGACCAAGTACTCAGGTGCTGACCCAGAGCACCCACAAGGTGGATGGTATCCTGCCAGTGACGTTTCGCGTACACCACGTGCAAAGTCCTTCACTGCGGGAGCATCTATCACTTTCTAACAGTTAATATCGATTACACTATGAATAAGATAAATCAAACAATAAAAGCCATTGTGGCAGCCGGGGTGGTCGGCATNGGCGTGTGCGCTTGNTCCCTCGACTTGCTCCCGCTCAATGAANTTGTGCNGGAGAACTANTNGACCAACAAGGCTGATGTGGAGAGTGTGGTCACTTCATGCTATTNGNCCATGCAGGATGGCGGCTATGTGAGCCAGCTCATCGTGTGGGGTGAAACNCNCTCTGACAATGTNGAAGAGACTTCTTCGACGCCAGAAGCATNGAAGAACTTGATGAAAGGTACTATCAAAACAACAAGTCCATACTGTGACTGGAGTGCCTACTACAATGTCATCAACCGATGCAATACGGTTATTTACTACGCTCCACAGGTAGCAGAGAAAGACCCGAACTACACCAGCTCGGAGTTGGCTATCAATATCGCGGAGTGTAAGGCGCTGCGTGCCATCTCTTACCTCACGCTCATTAAGACTTTCAAGAATGTTCCTTTCTCGATGGAGCCGTCAATTGATGACAATATCAATTATCAGATTCCATCGACACCTTTTGAAACCATTCTGGATACGTTGATTCTTGATTTGGAGGCGAGCAAGAATGCTGCTCCAAAGCAATACACGAGTTATCAGGACAATACGGGACGCATTACCCGTGCGGCAATGTATGCTATTCTGGCGGAACTCTATCTTTGGAAGGCCTCTGATGCGAATCTCGGTAAGGCTGAACAGAACGAGAATTACAAGAAGTGTATTGAGTGTTGCGACTGGGTGCTGGCGTTCAAGCAGCAGCAGTTCAACGAGAACAACAAGCTGGCTGTAGGTACGAACCTCTTGACCTGTGTGGATGACAAGGTATATACACAGTATGGTTATCCCTTGTTGGCAGAGGAAAGTACAGGCGGTTCTGCACAGATGGGACCTAACGCCTTTAACATGATTTTTGGTGATGGTAACTCGTATGAATCCATCTTTGAATTGACCTTCCCTAACTCGACTTCGGAGCAGGAGAAGAAAAATTCTGACGTGTCAAACATGTATGGCAGTACGGATGCGAACACGGGTAATGAATCGCGTTCATTGTATGCCAGTACAAACATGATGCCTGCTGCTCCCAATGGGACAACATACGATGNCAAGNGNCTTTTTGTTNTGCCTTCGNNCTANCGTTCCTTGNCTCCATTCCGATATACAGAANGTGGTAGTTTCCAAATCAATAAGTATGTGGTTTCAACGAGTATGGCTGGCTATACAGACGGGGATAGATATGGTCAGGTGGGGCAGAGGTTTGANCCAATGACCTATGAGCAAAGNCCNNGCAGCANAAATGNTCAATATGAGAACNGGATTTTCTATCGCATGACTGAAATCATGCTGTTCCGTGCGGAAGCAGAAATTGAGTTGGCTGGCAACATGACCGACATGGCACAGGCGGCTGAGGATGAGAACAACGAGAACGATGAGAATGGAGAGGAGGGTAGCGAGGAAGGTGCTTCCGCTGCAAAACGTAAGGCTGCGGTAGAAGGTGCTTCCTTGGCAACACCCGAAGCATTGTATGATGATGCCTTCAACCTGATTGTGGCGGTCTTCGCGCGTTCAAACCCTTATGCTTTGAGAAAGTCAACGAAAATGTTGCCGCAGCGTAACAGTTATACGGACAAGGCATCTTTTGAGACGCTGCTCTTGAACGAACGCCGTCGCGAGTTCCTGTTTGAGGCGAAACGTTACTACGACTTGGTGCGCTTTGCTCGCCGTGAAGGTAGCATGGATTCGTTCCGCGCAGCCTTGAGCAGTCGCTATGAGAGTGCTGCTGTGAAGGTGAAGCTGGGCATCATGGACTTTATGTACATGCCGGCTGCGAAGGCTCAGAAAAAGGTGAACCCCCAGCTGTGGATGAATCCGGCTTATGATGATGAAGAAACAACAGTTAAAAACTAAAGGATATGAAACGATTGAAAGATACATTCATGGCATTGGCGTTGGGTGTTTGTACCGCTATACCAGCCATGTTGGTGGGTTGCTCTGACGATCCAGGTGTGGAGAACTACTACACCTCCACCAAAGAATACGCGGCCGACTATTTGAAGAAGCATGAGAAATTTAGCGATTTCGTCAAGATTCTGGAGCGTGCCACGGGCGATAAGGAACTCCGTCTGATGAATCTCTTGAGTACTTACGGCTCTTATACTGTCTTCGCACCCACGAACGATGCGGTCAAGGCGTATCTGGAAGAGAAGCATGCGGCATCGGTGGAAGACTTGTCAAAGGAGGATTGTGACACAATTGCCCTCAATTCCATCATCGAAGGCAGAGCTTACTTCACGTCTGACCAGTCCAGCGACTCTTACGGAAAGACGAATATGTTGGATTTGTATATGACCATTTCATCAGTGGAGGAAACGGACGAGAACGGTGATCCTCAGCTGGTGATGTACATCAACAACAACGCACGTCTGATTCAAGTGGATGACTCTGTGCTCAACGGTGTGGTTCACACGGTGGGAACGGTTGTCGGTCGTAACAATCAGATGTTGCAGAGCATGCTGGAGAAAGATGATAATATCAGCATTTTCCGTCAGGCTTTGGAACGCACAGGCTTGCTGGAGGCACTGAATGGTGAAGACTTGATTGATAAGAACTATTCGGTGGGTAGTGACTCTATAGACTGGACCAACAAGACATTGGTGGTTCATACGGCAGCTGAGTGTGACAATGTGGCATATATGGAGAAACGCTACATCAAATACACTGTTTTTGTTGAACCTGATGAAGTACTTGCAAATAAGGGCATCACAACGGTGGATGAACTGGCTGAATACGCAAAGAACATCTATAAGGAGATGTATCCTGAAGATGAGAACGTGACGAATGAGAAGGATTCTAAGAACTATCTGAACCGTTTCGTTGCCTACCACATTTTGCCATTTGATGGTGCTTATTATAAGTTGACCTATATGGATGGCTCTAAGAACCAGCAGATGGCAAAGGCATTCAACAGACGTAAGGCGGACATCTGTGACTATTATGAAACGATGATGCCGCATTCACTGATGAAGTTCTCCTTCCCTTCTGGTAGTGAGGCGGGTCTGTACATCAACCGCTGTGGTGTGCAGAAGCGTCCTGACCAATATGGTCGATTTGAGCGTGGCGCGAAAGTTGCTACCGATAATGACATGAAGGCAAAGTTGGGTGAAGGTCTCACCTCCATTGGTCGCAATGGTCGATACTTCTACATTGACGATATCATCACCTACGGCAAACACACCCAAGAGTATGTGCTGAATGAGCGTCTCCGCATGGACACTTCTACACTGTCACCTGACTTCATGACATCGGGCGCACGTGGATTTGAATATGAGGAATTTACCGATGGTATGTATGCGAACAGCGCAGGTGAGAACTACAATCCGCTGACGAACAAGGCACGCTGTTTGGGCTTCAAGGCTGGTGCGGCAAAGAACTTTATATATAATGATAATACCCACCTCCATGTACGTCCGCGTTACATCTGGTTCTGGTCGTATGAAGGTGATGAGATTATCATTAAGGGACGATTTGACTTCATCGTCAAGTTGCCACCTGTGCCAGCTGGTACGTATGAGGTTCGCTTCATGACTTGTGTAGGCTTCAGGTCTCGTGGTATCATGCAGGCATATCTGGGCACAAGTCCAGACCCGAAAGAGATGCACGCTCAGGGTATTCCGTTTGACATGCGTCCAAGCGGAGAAGCACTCTTCGGTTTCAAGAACGACGCGGCTCTGGGCGATGATGAAGCTATCAATGCCTTCGACAAGACTATTCATAACCAAGGATGGATGAAGGGACCTGGTAACTACATTGCGCTCGGCAACACTTATTCGGATATCAACAGCAGTTTCCGTAGCCAGAACAACACGATTCGCAGGGTTTTGGGAACGTTCACTACCGATGGTAAGACTGACCAGTATATGCGTATCCAACAGATGATTGACTCGGAGGATAATGAGTTGAACTTCGATTTCATCGAGCTGTGTCCTCGAACCATCTACGCAAACGAGTATATTGCAGAGGATAAATGGTAATCACTAATTAAGAAAAGCAAGATTATGAACAATAATATCAAGAATACGCTCAGATGGGGACTGCTGGCTGTGACGGGTGTGTCTGTGATGCTGTCGTGTACGGATACGTGGGACGATCACTATGACGCTACACTNCTTCCANNGGTTATGCAGGAANCACTTTCAAGGCGATAGAGGAGAAGGCAAGCGACTTTGCTGACATCGTTAAGGCGGTGGACTATCAGCGAGAACTCGCCTCGGAGAACATCTACACGATATGGGCACCAGCTAACGGTACCTACAATAAGGATTCGCTGTTGGAATTGGCTGCTACGGATAAGCAGCAGGTCATCAACCGGTTCATTAAGAACCACATGACGCGCTATGCGGTGTCGCAGAACATGAGCGATCAGCAGATTACACTGCTGAACCAAAAGCTGGTGACCATGACGAAGGCACAAGATGATAAGTTTGGTGTTCTGCCAATTCTGGAAGCGAACTTGGCATGCACAAATGGCGTGCTGCACATTATTGATGGTCAGAATAAGTATATACCAAATATCAACGAGCTGATTCGTGACCAGTACCTCGCTTCTGATCAGGAAGGGAAGAAGGAGTGCTCGCTCTACGCGTTCATCGAAGAAAAGGACTCAGACATTTTGGATGAGAGCCGCTCGGTGAGTCGTGGTGTAGATGAGAATGGCAACAAGATTTGGGTGGATAGTGTGACTACGCACACGAACCTTGTGCTGGATGCCATGTCGGCAGAAATCTATGATGAGGACTCCAGCTTCATCGCCATCATTCCTTCGGATGCTGCATGGCAGAAGCGTTACAAGTTGGCGGCTTCACTTTTGAAGTTCAATCCAGTGGAGGATCGTCTGCGTCCAGGTACCGTCGATTCACTGACACACTACTATGCTGGTTCCTTTGCGATGCGTGACCTCTTCTTCAACCGCAATGCCAATCTGCACATGGAGGATTCGCTCATTTCAACCTACTATGTCAGTACGAGGGGTTCTGATTGGCCTAATGGCGTGTACTACACGAAAGAACCAGCCCGTGGTTTGCCAGCGGATAAGGCTGTGAATGACCTCATTGGGAAGATGAAGGCGGACAATCCTGCCAATCCTGTCGCTTGCTCGAATGGTGAGAGCTATTTGGTGAATGATTACCCCATGACACCTGTGGAGCAGTTCTTCTACAAGCGCGCTTTCTGGGCACGGGAACGCTTTATCGACCAGACGACCACCACGCCTGAGTTTACGAAAGGTACAGGCATCATCTCTGAGAAGAGTGCTACATTTGATGTTCCNGTCTATCAANAAGACGAGGATGGTAATTTANTGCTGGACGACGNAGGAAATCCTGTGCAGGTGGATGCTATCACACGTCCATACCATTTCACAGATGTGACAGCAAAGAACACCTCTACGCAGGTGGAAGTGGGCTTCAAATTGTACAATACTTTGTCGGGTACGTATGATTTGTACCTCGTGACTTGTCCTATTTGGGCAAAGGATGGCTACACGGATACGGATGGAACGCTTGTCGATAAGTCGAAGGACGAGAGAGGCTACAAGTTCAGCGTGCGCATCTACGAGCGCAACGAAGAGGGCGAATACTCTACGAACAAGAAGTATTATACGGATTTGACACCACCAGAGGGTAGTGGTGAGGGCAAGAACTTCATCATCACTCCTGACGAGTATGAGAACTATACGGATACACTTTACTTGGGTAAATTTACCTTCAAGAATGCTTACTATGGGCGTTCGGACGAGGGCGTTATCATCAAGTTGTCCTCTACGGCAAAATCAAGTGAAGTGAAGGGTACGTATTCCCGTGAGATGCTGATTTCGGACTTTATTCTCGTGCCTGACTTGGAAGCGACAGAAGCTGCTATGGCAGGTGAGGATCCCGAAGAGGCAGGAGAAGAGGANNAAGGTAATTAATCNTGACAANAATGAAGAATATGCANGNATATAACAGTTNAAANGTCCTGCGTANCNGNANATACGGGTTCGCAGCAATGGGATTCTTGATGGGCACACTGCCAGTGGCTGCACAGGACGAGGTGGAAACCTCGGAAGTTGCTGAGGCTGCTGAGGTGGTGGCTGTGCCAAAAAAGCCAGCCAAGCCTGTGAAGAAGTACCCAACCATAGAAGTGAAGGGTAAGGTAGCGGACGCTGCAACTGGTGAACCTTTGGCGGGCGTGCAACTGCAGTCCTACAACAACAAGCATTACACAGCCATGACGGACGAGAATGGTGAGTTTACCATCAATGTACCCAAGTTCGTTACGTCGCTGTGGGTGAAGTTGGAAGGTTACAATCAGGTGCAGGTGGCACTCAATGGTAAAACAAAGGGTGTGAACGTGGCACTTTATGCAGACACCTATCTGCCTGACTACACGGCAAAGACGACTGGAGCAAAGTCTGTGTCAACGTCTGATTTTGAAGAATCGACAGCTGTCACAGTGGACCAGGAGATTCAGAACCGTTTGGGTGGCGACGTGCGCGGCATGCAGCGTTCAGCCATTCCTGGTCAGGGAGTCTCCATGTTCATTAACGGTTTGAATTCATTGAACTCTAATGCCATGCCGCTGATTATTCTGGACGGTGTCGTATATGACCAGATGTATTCAGATGGTGACATGATTCATACGGGCTACTTCAACAACCTGTTGCAAGCCATCAACATGGAGGACATCGAAACGGTGGAAGTGCTGAAGAACGGTACTGCCATCTATGGTGCCAAAGCAGCCAATGGCGTAATCAACATCAAGACAAAGCGCTGTCACTCTATGGCAACACGCATTGATGTAAACATTTCTGGTGGTGTGGAACTCATCCCGAAGGGACTGGACATGATGAACGCCAGCGAGTACCGTGCTTACGCAGCAGAGATGCTCGGCTCTACAGATACGAAACTGACAGAGTTCAAGTTCTTGAACACGGATCCGAAGTATTTGTATTATAATATGTATCACAACAACACAGATTGGCGTGATGAGGTTTATCGCGAGGCATGGACTCAGAACTACGGCATTGTCATTCAGGGTGGTGACGATGTGGCACAGTATAACCTTTCTGTAGGCTATATGGACACAGAGTCAACGTTGAAGATGAACGACATGCAGCGTTTCAACATCCGTTTCAACACGGATATTTCGCTGAACAAGTGGTTCTCAACGCAGTTTGATGCCAGCTATGCGAACGTAACGCGCGACTTGCGCAGCGATGGTCTGAAATCTGACTTTCACCTTCAGTCGCTGGATTCTCCTGGTTTTTTGTCTTATGCCAAGGCTCCATTCCTGAGTCCATACGACTTTACCAAGGAAGCTGGCGGCCTGTCGCATGTGACATCGTTCATTGCCGATGCAGATGACTATCTGGATGAAGCAATCGGCAAGAAAGCATCCATTGCTAATCCCAAGGGTATCTTGGAAAATGGTGAGGCTAAGAACAAGAACCATTCGGATTGTACGATGATTCATCTTGCCATCGCGCCAACATGGAAGCCTACGGCAAACTTTAGCTTGACGGAGCGTTTCGCCTACACCATGCAGAGCTTTGACGAGGACTACTTCACGCCACTGGAAGGTATGCCTGAATACTTCAAGGATGGTAATATCGCGGTGACACAGAACTCAAAGCATTCGCTGTTCACAAAGCATGATGCTCTCTTCTCCGACACGCGTGCCGACTGGGTGGTACTGCCCAATGGCGCACACCGTCTTGAACTGTTTGGAGGTGCTCGTTTCATGAGCGACACATTCAACTCTTCTCACATCAGTGGTGACAACACAGGTACGGATAAGACTCCGAACATGAAGAATGACTTGGCAAACAGAAGGATTCTGGGTTCTGACACGAACTGGAAATCGCTTGCTTACTACGCCAATGTGGATTACAATTACATGGAGAAGTATTACCTGACGGGTCAGCTCTCTATGGAGACTTCTTCACGCTTCGGTAAGGATGTTGATGCTGGTCTCAAGATGTTTGGTGTGGCATGGGGTCTGTTCCCCTCCATTCAGGGCGCATGGGTAATCAGCAACGAGAAGTGGTTCCCCGCGACTTCTGGCGTGAATCGACTGAAACTGAACGTGGGCTTTGAGTCAGTAGGTAACGATGCCATGGACAACTCGGCAACGCTGACTTACCTCTCTGCTGCTGCATTGTTGCAAGATGGTATCACGTCGATAGGTCTGTCACAGATTGGTAACTCAAGCCTACGTTGGGAGACTACTAATCGTTGCAATATCGGTCTGGAAGGTAACTTCCTGAACAACCGCTTGAGCTTGCGTGCCAACTTCTATCATTCCAAGACCAATAATCTGATAACGCTGGGCACACTGGCTTATGTAGCAGGTCTCACTGACTACTACACGAACGATGGTTCGATGACGAACACGGGTGGTGACATTGCTTTCAATGCCAAGATTATCAACCAAAAGAACTTCAAGTTCGACTTGGGTGCATCGGTAGGTCACTATAAGAGCGAAATCAAGTCACTGCCACAAGGACAGCGTTATTTCGACACCGAGATCTATGGTGGTACCATCCGTTCAGCAGTAGGCGAGAGCGCAGGCGTGTTCTACGGCTATAAGACCAAGGGTGTGTATGGTACTTCTGAGCAGGCCGCAGCTG
>WFLX010021553.1_pt1 | contig 24626 bp, 17 predicted proteins | sample 4967041 | NCBI WGS metagenome assembly WFLX01 (sample SAMN12857096, study PRJNA449069) | gut metagenome | isolation source: stool from male and female vole | host: Microtus ochrogaster | place: USA:Florida | collected 2017
GGCATCCCATACGCCATGACCTCACAGGTGGATGCGATAAGATAATCTGTTACATGCCTTAATTCGTATGCCACTTCTATGGAAGCCATATAACAATCGTCAAACAGAATATATTCCATTTTCAACCCGGAATTACTCAGAGCAGCTGATAATGTGGAGATATTAGTTTGGTAATCAGCTGTCGTGCCTCCAAAATAGCGAGTAAGCCGGTTTCCCTCTTCATATTCATAATGATACTTTTCTGTTGAGCTTAATGATCTTGAGGTCTTTACAGGCAACCAACCCATACCATGACAACCGATAATCATTGCAAACTTTTTTGCCGGTGCATAAGATCTCATATCTTGAAGTAACGAGGTCAAACCCTGTTCCGTTGTGAATGGATAATTATCATAAGTTGAAATCGGCACATGCACACACTCGCCATTTTTATATTTAATTTCATACATCGACGCCTCCTGTGCACTAGTTGACATAAACACGATGATCCTGTCGTTTCCCAAGCCTCCCATCTGACATATATTGCTTTCCATATCACGGATATTTTGGTAAAAATAGTTTGTCAGATTAGATGACCATGGCAAATACATGAAGATTGTGGTTTGAGTCTCAACAATAGCCGGCTCATCTTCCTTAGAACATGAAGAAACAATGCACCCAAACATCAGGGCTGCAAACAGTATGTAATGTTGTAATAATTTTTTCATAATAATCACTCTATCCAATAGTCATCGAAAGAAATTGGAAGGCCTTTTCTATTATGTTCCTTTATTGTATAATTAGTAAAATCCAATTCCTGTTGCATCCTACGGTAGTATTTGTCGGGAATCCCTATTTCTACCGCTTTTTCTTTAGATATAGTAAAATGGTAAGCTGAATCTTCCAACACAATATACTTGGTCATCTTAATGGCTGCCTCACGAAAAGCAGGCACCTCATCTTCAGGCAACCTTTCAGGCTGTTTAGGTACTTTGTCCCCACAACCTAAAAATATTATTAAGATAAGACCAAAAATCAACTTTTTCATTTCGCAAAATTATATATAAAATAATTCTTTATCAACCTTTATATGTAAATTCTCTCTTGAATTTCTGTTTTACAAATATATTAATTACCCCTATCCCCTTTAATCTTACTTAATATCTATACAAAAAATGATATTAACCTTGCTTTAAGTCATCATATTAAGCTCGTAAAATGACGTTGTAGCATAAAATAAAGAGAGAATATCAGAATCAAGACTAACTCTAATATTCCCTCAAGTTTTATCTCATATTACATAGAGAAGAAACTATATCCAAACAGTGCCGGATTATTTAATACCGCCCGTCTGAATAATGCAACACTACGTAGCATCAGAAACCTTTCCAACGCGAGCGCCAGTAGGCATTGCCAAGCTCATCCCAGCGAAGCACCGTGGCTCCGAAAAAGTCTTTAGTATAGTCTGTGAGAAGCTGAGTCGCAGCCTCAGTATCCCCTGCTTCTGTCAGACGTATGTACTCCTGTTCAAGCATCGGAAGTTCACGTTTCCCTTTCTTCAGGAAGTAATCACGTGCCGGTTCAAGTGTCTTACGTGCATCACCCCAACGTACGGTAGCGAGCTTATTAGGTTGACGGAAATGCCATAAGGCTGCATCTTCGCGGGTGCGGTGCTGACCGCATATCTTTAACATATCGGGCACATCAGTTCCTCCTGCAAATACCGGGAAACGCGGTGACTGACCGGGATTGTCAAGACAGATCCACGCTACACCGCCTACGCCGTCCGGCAACCAATCGCGACATTGTATAATCGTCGAATAAGAACACCAGGGAACACTCACTGTGCGAATATTATGCATTGCGCTGTCGCCAAGTGCCTCGTAAACGGCAATCTCATCAGGCTGCATCCAGGGATTCGCAACCGGGCTTACCACGCTGTCGGGCACTTCCGGTCCATCACCCTCTTTCTTATCCTTGTTCTTTATCAATAGACGTCCACTGAGATTTTTGGGAGTGCCTTCATAATATGACCCCAGCAGACGTGCAACCTCCTCTACACTCACCGGCTTCTCCGGCTTTATGCTCAACGGAAGCTCCTCCATATCTTCATTCAATCCTGCGTTAGGCGCAAGCTGCTGCATGATGTAAAGTTCACGCACACTATAATTCTTTGGCTCTTTTAAATAGTTGGTTTTACTGTAGGCCTTCCAGAAGGAAAATTCCTCTTTACCATCCCACAGACCCATTTTCTTGGCAACTTCCTTCACATTATCAGAAGCCATATAGTTATCCTTATCTTTTAAATCGAGCTTACCGATACGGCTCACATTAGCAGAGACAGCTATATGGTCATCAGGGATACGCACGGCAGCCCATACACCACCTTTATTGCCCTTACCCTCTCCTTGCACCTCGAATATCCAGACCTCTTTCGGATCAGCGATTGTAAGACATTCTCCGCTATCTCCATAGCCATATTCTTTAATCAGTTTTCCCATAAGAGTAATGGCCTCACGGGCGGTGGAGCAACGTTCGAGCACGATTCTTNCCAGTTCTTCAATCATGAGCATTCCCTCAGGATTACAAAGTGTGNNAAGACCNGTANATGTTGTCTCTNCNATCNCCAGTTGNTTCTCGTTAAGACAAGGATAAGCTGTGTCAAGAAAACGATAGGTATGTGAAGCCTGGGGTAACTTACCGGCTTCGGTCATACCATCTTTACTGTCCGGATATTCGGTATGCATCCGTCCTTTGTAGACACTCATCACTGTGTCTTTGGCATAATCTTTCGGTGCCACCGACTGCATCCATGTGCGATACCAGGAATCACATGTGTGGCTCGTCATGACAGAGCCATCGGCAGAAGCCTTTCGGCCAACCATGATGCTTGTGCAAGCATCACTCGGATTCTGCGCTTCAATGTCAGATATAAAGCAACCTGCCAAAGCAAGCAGAGCCGCAAAACGATATTTAAATAAATGTGTCATAGTTCAATTTCTTATATTTTTGCCCTGCGGCTATCCCAGATAAGATAGGCTATCAACAACATGTAGGCTATACAGCCCAAAATCTGACTTGTAATCTCACTCAGTGGATTCACATATTCAAATCCTGCAAAACGTGTTATTGCGGCAAACACTCCGAAAAGTGCACCGCCGGCGATAAGGCCCGAAGAAATAAGTGTGCCACGATCACGACGAGCGTCGTTCACTTCTTTATTATCAGAAGAGTTGCTTACATACCATGCGATTGCACCACCCACAAGCATCGGTGTATTGAGACTGAGGGGGATGAACATACCAAGACAGAATGCCAGAGCGGGAACACCAAGCCAGTTGAGAATACATGCCAAAATCGCTCCAACCATATAAAGAATCCACGGGGTGTCACCACCCATCATAAGGGGCTCAATCACCTTGGCCATGGCATTCGCCTGAGGGGCCACTAAGGCATCTTCTCCGGTAAATCCGTAAACTTGATTCAGCACCATTATCACACCACCTACTGTAGCAGCCGATACAAGAGTGCCGAGAAATTTCCAGCTCTCCTGTTTCTTAGGAGTTGATCCAAGCCAATACCCGATCTTAAGGTCAGTCACAAACCCACCGGCCATTGAAAGGGCTGTACAAACGACGCCACCGATTACCATTGAAGCCACAATACCCGAAGTGCCGTTCAGACCGATTGCCACAAAAATTGCTGATGCAATAATCAATGTCATGAGAGTCATGCCTGACACGGGATTCGACCCTACTATTGCAATTGCGTTGGCGGCTACCGTAGTAAAGAGGAATGCAATCACAATGACTACAAGCCATGCTATCACTGCCTGCCAGAAAGTATGGATAACACCAAACCAGAAAAACAGCAACACCGCCACCAATGCCAAGGCAATAAAGAAAACAATATGTTTCATGGAGATATCCATTTGCCAACGCATCTCTTTGACGCCGGAGCTTTTACCTTTCAACTCACGTCCGGCAAGACCGACTGCCTGTGAGATTATCGGCCATGATTTAATAATGCCTATCACACCCGCCATTGCAATACCGCCGATACCGATCATTCGGGCATAATCACGGAAAATTGCCTCCGGTGCCATAGCTGCGATCTCGGCATTGCCGTATGTGCCTAAAAGTGGAATAACAAGCCACCACACGAAAATTGAACCTGCGAAAATAACAAAGGCATACTTCAATCCTACAATATAGCCGAGGCCTAAAAGGGCTGCACCTGTATTGCAGCTTAACACAAGTTTGGTCTTCTCCGCCACAAACTGTCCGGCACTCGAAGCCATTGAAGTGACTGTCTCTGACCACCAACCGAATGTAGCCACGATATAATCGTATATACCTCCTATCAATGAAGCTAAGATAAGTGTCTTTGCCTGTCCCCCTCCCTCAGCTCCGGAGGATTCTCCTGAAATCAATACCTGAGTGGTTGCTGTAGCTTCAGGGAAAGGATACTTTCCGTGCATGTCCTTTACGAAATATTTACGGAAAGGAATGAAAAAGAGTATACCGAGAATACCACCCAATAGTGAAGATAAGAATATCTGATAGAACTTAACTGTGATGTCAGGATATTTAGCCTGAAGAATAAAAAGAGCGGGGAGTGTGAAAATAGCACCCGCTACAATTACGCCCGAACAGGCACCAATACTCTGAATTATCACGTTCTGTCCTAACGGACTTTTTTTCTTTAGGGCCTGGCTAAGCCCCACTGCAATAATGGCAATCGGGATCGCTGCTTCGAACACCTGCCCTACCTTGAGGCCAAGATAGGCGGCCGCAGCAGAAAACACTATTGCCATCAACAAGCCTATTCCCACGGAATAGGGCGTCACCTCCTGCTGATCATGTGCGGGGTGCATCACCGGTATATATTGTTCATCGGAGGCGAGCTCGCGAAACGCGTTCTCCGGAAGTCCGGTACCGGTTGTAATGTTGTCGTCGGTTTCTTGCATTTTTGTTAGTGTTAATTTGAAAATTTAGTGGCGAATTTACTAATTTTTTATAAAAAGTTAAAATATATTTTTGTAAATTCGCACTTTCAATTACTGAGTTTTTACTAACATTAATTTTTCATTCATTTTTTCAATAATTCATTATTATGGATAATGTAGCTTTTATGCGTAAAGCCAAGATGCAGCTTGCCAATCACTGGGGCGACGCTGCCATCGGTTCGCTTATTTATATAGTTATCTTGGCGGCTGCAAGTTGCACCTACGTAGGTGAACTCATCCTGACCGGTCCTTTATCCTTAGGCTATGTGCTTTTCATAGGTTGCTTGATCGATACTAAAGTCAGCAAACTCGACCTTCTCTTCTCAGGCTTCAATCGATTTGTCGAGACTCTTATCGCCGGTCTTCTCCTTACTCTTGCCGTCTCTATCGGTACGGCTCTGCTGATCGTCCCGGGCATCATTGCCGCTTTAGGATTCAGCATGACTTTCTTTATCATGGCCGATGACCAGAATATTTCCGGACTTGACGCTCTCAAACAGAGCTGGGCTATGATGGATGGTCACAAATGGGATCTTTTCTGCCTTGAGTTTCGTTTCATCGGCTGGATTCTTCTTGCCGGTCTCACATGTGGAATCGGCTTTATCTGGCTGTATCCTTATATGCTGACCGCTACAATGAATTTCTACCGTCAGCTGCGCTACGGAACTTTCTGATGATTATCAACTTATGTTCAACAGTCTGCTTTCCGCAGAAGTGGTTGTAAACGCAAAATGCCCGGGTTTGTCCTAACCCGGGCATTTTGCGTTTACAACCATCTCCACTGTTTCTTCAGGATGAAAGAATTTTTCTTCCTATTAAACCTTTTACTATAATCTAAGGTCATATTAACTGAGATTCCATAATTTATAACAAACAAGTTTCTACAGTTAAAACGCATTACATTATATTTCAGTCAGTATGAATCTTAGGCTTCTATTACCTTTATGTGTCGCCATAGCATCCGGCCACGCTTTTGCTGCCGGCGATATCTCAGGGAAAGTACTCAATAAAGCAACAGGTGAACCGATGGATTTTGTCACCATACAGCTTATCAATGCTAAGACAGGCAAACCGCTTCCGATCGGTACCAATACAGATGAAAACGGAGATTTTATCTTGAAGGGTGTAAAAGATGGTAAGTATCTTGTGAGAATTACTAATATTGGTAGTGTCAGTCAAGACCGTGAAGCGAACGTTGCCGGAGGAGATATCAATATCGGTGATATAAGACTTGCAGACGACACGAAGCTACTTCAGGAAGTAGTGGTGGAAGGAGTCAGAAGTCAGATGCGATTTGAACTTGACAAGAAAGTTTTTTCAGTTGATGCCAATGTAACGGCTGCAGGCCAGTCAGCTTCAGAACTGCTTGAATCTATTCCATCGGTCGAGGTGGATCAAGATGGAGAGGTCTCTTTACGTGGCAATTCTTCTGTGACCGTATGGATTAATGGAAAAGAGTCGGGACTGACTGCTGATAACCGTGCTCAGATTCTTGAACAGATACCGGCGGAAACCATCGACCGTATCGAAGTCATTACAAACCCTTCCGCAAAATATAGTCCTGAAGGCACTGCGGGTATTATCAATATTGTCCTGAAAAAAGACAGAAAAGCAGGTTATTATGGTAGTGCGGAGGTCAGCGCAAATTCTCGCGGAGGTGGCAATATAAGTGGAAATATTAACTATAATTCTCCGAAATTTGATGCATTCGCCGGCCTTGGTTTTAGAATGAGACGTAACTCAGGCGGTTCAAAAATGAACAGAGAGTTTATGAATGAAGACCGGACAGAGAACGGTCTCTTCACACGCTCCGAAGGAAAAAGTTCCAATAGAGGTAACAATATTTTCGCTCGTCTCGGTTTCACCTATCATCTTACTGATAAGGATGACATAGGACTTAACGGCTTTGGAATGATGGGTCGTAATCACAGTCGTTCCACTACCCTCTACACTTCTAACTTACCCGATAACTGGACTCTCAATAATGACATTTCGCGTAGCAGGGGCGACAACAAAGGTATGCATGCGGAACTCAACTATACTCATAAATGGAATGACAATCACTCACTTGATGTGATAGCAGGCTTTAATCATTGGGGCGGCCCGTCTTGGAGATCTTATCTTGAAGAAATTGATTATCCGGAAAGAAGCGATCAGAAATATCAGGAACAGAATATGGATATGAGCAACAATTCCTGGGAAACAAAAATCGATTATACCAATAAACTTACCGACTGGCTTAAATTAGAGGCCGGTTTCAACGGTCGATACAGCCATGAAGATAGTCCGACTGATACATATAGCGGTTCTACTCAGGAGGATATGATTCAAAACCAACAACTTTACAACCGCTTTATCTACAATAATAACGTATCGGCACTTTATACAACACTCGGCGGAAATGTAAAGAATTTCAGTTTCTCTGCCGGATTACGTGCAGAATCATGGCAGATAAAGACCCGCTCTTTAGGCTACGGTGAGGCAGAAGCGGATGTCAAACCTTTCAAAAAGAATAATTTCGCTCTATTCCCAAGTATCTTCCTGTCATGGAGTCTTCCACATGACAATGAGATGCAGATAAACTATACACGTCGCATACGACGCCCCTGGGGAGGACAGTTGAACTCATTCCACGATATTTCCGATCCCACCAATGTGAGTTACGGNAATCCTGAACTCCAGCCCCAGTACTCCAATTCTTTTGAGTTGAACTACATAAAAAGCTGGACTTTCCACATGATCTCTCTATCGGCTTATATGCGCACCAGCACTGATATGATGAACCGTATAAGTTATCTTGACGGAGACGTTATGTATTCCACATGGGCCAATATAGCGGATGAGGTGAATTCAGGTTGTGAGATTGTCTCGAAAAATTCTTTTTTCAGGAGTCACCTTGATCTTACCACTACCCTTAACCTTTATAACAACCATATCTCTGCCTGGAATTATGACTTCAGGGCGGAAAGTGGTCACCTTATTCCACTGAGCGGAGCTAAGCAGAATAGCTTTGCCTGGAGTGCAAGGATGATGGCCAATGTGCGTTTACCCTGGTCGCTGTCATTGCAAGCCACAGGCAACTATAATTCTANGATGCTTTCAGCTCAGGGCTCAAGGCAGGGAGGCTGGAGAGTCGATCTTGGCGTGCGTCGTGTGTTCGGTCCCTGGTCGTTCTCTCTCAACTGCCGTGACCTTTTCGATTCAAGACGTTTCAAAAGCACAACCAACGGCCCGGATTACACCCAGTTTAACGAACGTTGGAGAGGAGGACGAACTTTACGCCTCACTATAAAATTCTCATTCGGGAATATGAATACCAAACGTGACAATGATAGGGATGACAGACCTTCCGATTCATCCGATTTCGATAACGGAGGTATGTAAAAACGAGAGCCTTGTGAAAAATCAAGGCTCTCGTTTTTTACATAATCACATTAAAATATTTTTTTAAACAAGTAAATTCCTTATTAAATGGGGAAAAATACACAATCTAAACGCATGAACATCTTAAAGATGTAACCCTATTAAAGATTGAAATAATAGGTGCCCGTGCTGAGCGGAGCATAGAAATTATAAGTCTGCCCATGAGTATAATAGCTCGTGTTATATGCCGGCATGTTAACGCCTATATTCCATGTATTAGACCATGGATTCCAGGCGTTGAGCACAGTTACATCATACTCAAAGCCATTATAACTGTATGCCACGTGTAACGGTAGCGTACACCAATTGCCCTGTGCATCATAGCCACAAGCCATTACTGTGACAGTGCCTTGATTCTGCCAACCAAAATTGTTCCAGCCCGGGCCCATGCCGGGACCCATTCCCATACCCGGCCCCATTCCCGGATTATTGAACCCCGGACCGGGATTCCATCCTATACCGTTATTGCCGAAGCCGGGACCTGGCCTACCACCGGGATTTCCACCACCTACAGGAGCNGGATTAAAACTGCCCCCTGTGCCCGGAGCAGGAAGGCTGTTCTGTGCCATCATTCCTCCCACTGAAAATAACCCCGCTACGGCCNCAATTGTCAGACGGCNTATCCAAGTGCTCANCCTATTCCTCTTTATCATTGTGTTTTTCATAATTAATTTCTTTAGGATCTTCTATCTTTTTATTACTAAAACAATTAGACTCTCTATTTGGTTTATAATGCTTTTTTTTGTAAATTTGCAAATTATTGTTGTAAACAAACCATGGCCTCGGAGGCCAAAATATTAATAGCTAAAACAATGGCAAAACAAGAAGACGTTTTCAAGACTATCGTGGCCCATGCTAAAGAATATGGATTCGTATTTCAGTCAAGCGAGATTTACGATGGTCTGTCAGCCGTTTATGACTATGGGCAGAATGGCGTAGAGCTTAAAAATAACATCAAACGTTACTGGTGGGAGGCAATGACAATGCTCCACGATAATATCGTCGGAATAGACTCCGCGATTTTCATGCACCCCACTATCTGGAAGGCCTCCGGCCATGTTGATGCTTTCAATGATCCTCTCATTGACAATAAGGATTCTAAAAAACGTTATCGTGCCGATGTCCTCATAGAGGAGGAGATTGCAAAATTTGATGACAAGATCAATAAAGAGGTGGCGAAGGCCAAAAAGCGCTTCGGCGACAGTTTCGACGAAGCAATGTTCCGCCAGACCAATCCTCGTGTGCTTGAACATCAGCAGAAACGTGACGAACTTCACGAGCGTTATTCAAAAGCCATGAATGCGAATGACCTGGCCGACCTGCGTCAGATAATACTTGATTATGAGATTGTCGATCCTATCTCCGGCACCCGCAACTGGACTGACGTCCGTCAGTTTAATCTCATGTTCAAGACTGAGATGGGTTCTACAGCCGATGGAGCTATGGAAGTATATCTACGACCCGAGACTGCACAAGGCATCTTTGTCAACTATCTTAACGTGCAGAAAACCGGCCGTATGCGTATCCCCTTCGGCATAGCTCAGATCGGTAAGGCTTTCCGAAATGAGATTGTTGCCCGTCAGTTCATCTTCCGTATGCGTGAATTTGAACAGATGGAGATGCAATTCTTTGTGCGCCCCGGTGAAGAGCTTAAATGGTTTGACTTCTGGCGTCAGACCCGTCTGCGTTGGCATAAGGCTCTTGGCCTGGGAGATGCAAAATATCGTTTCCATGATCATGAGAAACTGGCTCATTATGCAAATGCAGCTACTGACATCGAATTTGAAATGCCTTTCGGATTCAAGGAAGTGGAGGGTATCCACTCACGCACTAATTTCGACCTCTCTCAACACGAGAAGTTCTCCGGTAAAAAAATCCAATATTTCGATCCTGAGCTTAACCAAAGCTACACTCCTTACGTGATTGAAACGTCGATTGGCGTTGACCGCATGTTCCTCAGCGTGTTGTGTAGCTGTTATGAAGATCAGCCTCTACCCGGAGGAGATCATCGTGTTGTGCTTCACTTCCCGGCTCCTCTTGCTCCGGTAAAATGTGCTGTCCTTCCTCTTGTCAAGAAAGACGGACTCCCGGAAAAAGCCCGTGAAATACAGCATCGTCTTCGTTTTGATTTCACATGTCAGGTTGATGAGAAAGATTCTATCGGCAAACGCTATCGTCGTCAGGATGCCATTGGAACTCCTTTCTGCATAACTGTTGATCACCAGACTCTCGAAGACAATACAGTCACCTTACGCCATCGTGATTCAATGGAACAGCAACGTGTGAGTGTGGATGATCTGGAGAAGATTCTTTCCGAAAAGGTTAGTCTCAATAATCTTTTGCGCAAACTCCTCTAATTTTCTAATTATGAAACTTTTACATAAATTATTTGCTGCTGTTGTGGCGTTTGTGATGACCTCCTCACTCAGCTCCTGCAATTATAATTCACTTGTCGACAAACAGCAGAATGTGGATCTGGCATGGGCTAACGTTGAAAACCAATACCAACGCCGCGCTGACCTGATTCCAAATCTCGTGAACACCGTCAAAGGCTATGCCACCCATGAAAGTGAAACACTTGAAAAGGTTACGGAAGCGCGTGCAAAAGCCACATCTATAAATATCGATGTCAACGATCTTGACGAAGCTAAGCTTGAACAGTATCAGAAAGCTCAAGGAGAACTCTCCCAAGCTCTCGGAAGACTCTTGGCTGTCACTGAAGCTTATCCTGATTTAAAGGCAAATGAAAACTTCATGAACCTGCAAACACAACTCGAAGGCACGGAAAACCGTATTTCCACCGAGCGAATGAGATATAATGAGACAGTGCGTGAATTTAACGGTTCTATTCACAAATTCCCGACTGTTATTTATGCGGGTTGGTTCGGATTTAAGGATAAACCCCTCTTCAAAGCAGAAGCAGGTGCTGAAAAAGCTCCGGAAGTGAAGTTTTAAACAACTAATTCTGTAACATGAAACTAAAAAAATTTGGTTTTCTTCTGTTGCCGTTGTCTCTCGCCATTTTAACATCATGTTTAGATAACGATGATGAGTCAACCGACTACACGGAATGGCGTACGGAGAATTCTGCATATATCACTGCAGCCGAGGCTGAAATGCTCAACGGCCAAAAGAGATATGAAAAAATTATTCCGAAGTGGGACCCTGCAACTTTTGTACTCATGCAATGGCATAAACGCGGTAATCCCAACAGCATCACCCCTCTTGACAATTCTACACTGAATGTAAAATATTTGCTTACCACCATCAAGGGAGATACTATCGATTCTTCTTATTCTAAAACCGACAGTCTCTTCACTTGTAAACCATGTGATATGATCACAGGTTTTTGGGCAGCTACAACTGTGATGCACCAGGGCGACAGTGTAACAGCCGTTATACCCTATACCAGCGGTTATGGAATAGGTGGTAGCGGGGCAGTACTCCCCTTCTCTACTCTTATATTCCAGATAAAGCTTGATAGTATAATAGCATACGACAAGCAACCCTGGCGGTGATCCGTCTGATATCTCTGAATATTTAAAATGCCATGCTGTATCTTCTTGGAGAACAGCATGGCATTTTAATTTTTATGTAGTAACTACAAACAAAGATAAGGCAAGACTTGTTTCTTTTATAGAATTACTAATTAAAACTATTCAACTCAAGACTTCAACTTATCAGTGTATGAACTCATCACTAAAATATATGAAATCACTGCTTCTATTTTTCCCCTCATTATTGATGTTCTCGGCTTGTGCTAAGACTGAAAGAACGGAAGCTATAACAGCTGAAATCACAGCCGCCCAAATGGAAGGACGCAATGCTGCAAGTGATATTGTAATATATCCCTGGAATGATACTACCGGAATAAACAAAGAGATTACAAAAGCTCGTTCACCACGCCTTAAATACGACTCACTGGGTCATAAGGAAGCTTCAGCTGCCTTTGATTCAACTTTCAATAAAACCATACGGATAGTGCGTCCCGAACTGGCCAAAAAACTTGGCATTTAAATCATAATTTTTCTGAATCTGATTTTTTCGCGGAACGTTCAACTCCTATGCCGAACAGAGCGTAATCATAGATACAGGGATCATCCGGCCGTAATGTACGCAATACCGCTGTAAGTTGGTCCACACTTTTACGATCGTTGGATTTCCTCGTTATAAGGCCCAATTCGCGCGATACATTTCCAACATGCACATCAAGGGGGATATAGAGTTTACTTTTGGGAATTGACTTCCATACGCCTAAATCGACAATACCGTCATCACGAACAAACCAACGGAGTGCCATATTTATCCGCTTCAAAGCTGTTTGCTCAAGATGCACCGGTAAGCATTGGCTACATGTAGCACCATTATTGACATCACTCATAATCTTTTGCATTTCCCCGACAAGTTTCCAAGCCGGGGCCTCATCCTCACCGGCCTTTATTGCTGTTGAAAATGCGTCCAGACTGCCATAATCCTTATATATCTTATGCATCCCTCTAAGAAAATACTGCAAGTCTTTGGCAAAAAATGTGCGGTGCAGATTCATCTCCGGATCAAGGTCTTCATACCCCTCCTCCATGACGTAATTGTATGGTTCATTATCCATCAGATTCATAATGCGGTCGGCATCCCGGCAAATCATCGTTCTCTTTCCCCATGCTATTATGGCAGCCACTAAACCCGAGATCTCAATATCCTGCAATTTCTCGAAACGATGCGGAAACTGCACGGGATCTTTGGGGATAAAATTAACATTATTGATTCTTGCCGCCTCTTGGTCGAGAAGGTCAACTATATCCTTATCAACTTTTTCCATATCTACACCATTAATAATTTGAAAAAAACCTGTTTATTTATACTCGAACCGTCTGATCCTCACCCTTAAAGACTTTTTATACTCTTATCGGGCAGTCACGCTACGGGGTTCACTTTCCCGGTTCATCCTGTCAATCGAGGTTACCACAAACCGACATCCTTTCAATGAATCATCATCGAGAAGAATCCGTGTGTATGGTGTCATCGCTATTATGGTCTGGGAATCGTCAATATTGGTGTCTTCTCCGGGAAAGAACTGATACACCACAAATTTCACTGCATCAGTCTCGGTTTGAATCCTACCTCCTNCAGGAGCATCCCAAACCAGATAATTATCATGTCCCTCTTTCTCGATTCTCAGATTGTTCACGGCAATCGGTTTNAGAGTCTTGTCGCCGTAGGCGGGCGGAATGGCAATGGTAGACTGATGTTTCAAGGCAAGAGAATCGGCAACCCCGCGCAGATTGTCTGTAACCCAATACCCGTGCCACCATACATTTCCTTTCACATTAGGCAAGTCTCTTGATAGTTTCACCTTAGTGGCCAATTCATTCTTATCCCCGGTTTTGGGATCCGCATTTGTCATTGTGCGCTGAACATCCTGGCCGATGTATACATCAACGCCCTCACAATTGTCATTCCACCAATGAGCAAGATGACGGCTCGGAGCCGCTTTCATGTCAAGGGTCCAATAAAGTTGTGGTGCAAGATAATCTACCCAGCCATTCTTTGCCCACAACAACACATCTGCATAAAGGTCATCATAATTCTGAAGACCCGAACTGTCACTTCCACGCGGATCACTTTTCTTATTTCGCCATATACCGAAGGGACTCACGCCGAATCTTACCCAAGGTTTTTCACTTTTAATAGTGCCGTAAAGTTGTTCTATGAGCAGATCTACATTGTTTCGACGCCATTGATTGCGGTCCATGCCATTGCCGAATTGCCAATAACTGGCATCATCACCTGTAAACTTCTTACCGTTTGCCGGATAAGGATAGAAATAATCGTCGATATGAATGGCATCTACGTCATAACGCACTACAATATCACGAACTATATCACAAATGAAATCTCTATTCTCCTTATATGCCGGATCAAAAAACGTCTGGCCGTTAAACTTCACGAATCTGTGGGGTTCTTTATTGGCGATATGAGATCCCGGCAAAATATCCTTAGCAGACGATGTGACCCGATAAGGATTTAGCCACGCATGAAATTCCATACCTCGTTTGTGAGCCTGCTCTATGGCATATTCCATCGGATCCCATTCCGGTGAGGGGGCTTTGCCACGTTTGCCTGTCAGCCATGCGGTCCACGGTTCAAGTTCTGATTTATACATGGCATCAGCGGTGGGACGCACCTGAAATATTACGGCATTACATCCCGCATCCTGAAGCTTCTGAAATTGATCGTCAATATAAGCCTTGGCCTGTTCTGTCGTTTTATTCTGCCATTGTGTCTGGCCGATAACATGTAGCCAAGCTCCCCTGAACTCTCTTTTAGGATTTTGGGCAAATGCCGAAACACAACATATTGCTGCCATTAAAGCAGTCATCAACATTTTCTTATTCATCTGATTTTTGTTATTGCTTTCTTAAGTTAACTCACGATTATCATAACCGATTTATTATAAGAGTTATTTCAAGGACATGACCTCTTTTTCAATATTATTAATAACCAATCCGGCCAAAGTCAGACCGAAGATCGCAGTGATATGCATCAGCGAGCCATTGATAGAAGCTTTGATGGAATCACCCTTCNTTTCGATATCATTCCTCGGTGTTCCNTTGTTTTCAAGCAANTCATCGCTATAANCGNACTTGNACTTACNAGCCGGCNAATGNCCGNNTCTTTTAAAACGCTGACGCAACGCTCTGGCAAGGGGACATCCTGTAACATTCCTGAATTCCGCCACCTTTATCCGTGTCGGATCAAGTTTTAATGCTGCTCCCATCGAAGAGAAGAACCCGGCTTTGGTACGCGTAGCCAAGTCAATGAGCAGAGCCTTATGTTTTAGCGAATCTATAGCATCTATTATATAATTATATGATGAAAGATCAAAGTTTTCTGCCGTCTCTTCAGTAAAAAGTTCGGCTCGGGTCTCTATCCTGGCATGAGGATTCACTGTAAGTAAATGACGTTTAAGCGCCTCCACTTTCAATTCACCCACAGTAACCGTGGTAGCCATCAGTTGCCGGTTGATGTTACTGATACTTACGCAGTCACTGTCTACGATAGTAAGATTCCTCACTCCCGTGCGCACCAGACTTTCAGCACACCATGAACCAACTCCACCGACTCCGAAAACAATGACTCTCACCTCACTCAGGCGTCTCATTACTTCATCACCGAGCAATAACCTTGACCTGCTGAATATTTCTTCTTCCGCAGGACACTCTTCTCTCTGCATATCTACTAATTTTATTTCAAAAATAGATAAAAATTAGTAATTTTGCAAAAATTTACGAATAATTCTCATAATCCTATCATGAGCGAATTAGCAACAAAATACAACCCGACGGAGGTTGAAGACAAATGGTATGCTTATTGGATGGAACACGGACTNTTNCATTCNGANCCTGATAACCGCGAACCCTTCTGCATTGTAATTCCCCCACCGAATGTGACAGGTGTGCTCCACATGGGCCACATGCTTAACAATACTATTCAGGATATCCTCGTGCGAAGGGCACGTATGCAGGGTAAAAACGCTCTCTGGGTACCGGGCACCGACCATGCCGCTATTTCCACAGAGGCTAAAGTCGTGGCTAAACTCGCTCAGGAAGGCATAAAGAAAACCGATCTCTCCCGTGAGGAATTTCTCAATCATGCCTGGGACTGGACTCATAAATATGGTGGCATTATCCTCGAACAGCTTCGAAAACTCGGAGCATCATGCGATTGGGAACGTACTGCCTTTACTATGGATGAGATACGTTCCAAGAGCGTCATGCATGTCTTCTGCGACCTTTACAACCGTGGCCTCATCTATCGCGGGGTGCGCATGGTAAACTGGGACCCGAAAGCACTGACAGCACTCTCCGATGAGGAGGTAATCTATAAAGAGGAACAAAGTAAATTGTTCTATCTTAAATATATGGTTGAGGGGGAGGATGGTAAATACATTGTGGTGGCCACGACTCGCCCGGAAACCATACTTGGTGNCTCTGCTGTTTGTGTCAATCCCAATGATNAACGCTANACCTGGCTCAAAGGGNAACGTGTGATCGTTCCTTTGGTTGGNCGTNCTGTCCNCATCATAATGGACGACTATGTAGAAATGGATTTCGGCACAGGTTGTCTGANAGTCACTCCGGCTCATGATGTCAATGACTACATGCTCGGTGATAAATATGGTCTTGAGAGTATAGATATTTTCAACGACAACGGCACCATCTCCGAAGCCGGTGGCATGTATGTAGGCATGGACCGATTTGATGTCAGAAAACAGATAATGGTTGACCTTGGCAAAGCCGGACTCGTTGAGAAAGTTGAGGACTATGTCAATAAAGTGGGACATTCCGAGCGTACGGATGCCGTTATCGAACCTAAACTGTCAATGCAGTGGTTTGTAAAGATGCACGATCTCGCCATCCCGGCTCTTGAGGCAGTAGAGACAGATTACATTAAATTCGTCCCCGCCAAGTACAAGAATACCTACCGCTATTGGATGACAAATATCAAAGACTGGTGTATCTCGCGTCAGCTTTGGTGGGGCCATCAGATTCCGGCATGGTATATGCCGGAAGGTGGTTATGTGGTTGCCGAGACAGAAGAGGACGCCCTGCTTAAGGCTATTGAAAAAACCGGCAATCCGGNGTTGACTCTTAANGATCTTAAGCGTGACCCCGATTNTCTTGACANNTGGTTCTCTTCTTGGCTGTGGCCAATCTCACTTTTCAATGGTATTCTCGAACCGGATAATAAGGAATTCAAATATTACTATCCTACTTCTGACCTTGTGACCGGTCCGGATATCATCTTCTTCTGGGTGGCGCGAATGATTATAGCCGGCTACGCATTCTGTAATGACAAACCTTTCAGCAATGTGTATTTCACAGGTATCGTACGAGATAAGATCGGACGTAAAATGTCAAAGACACTCGGGAATTCTCCCGATCCTCTTGACCTGATTGATAAATTCGGCGCCGATGGAGTTCGTATGGGACTGATGCTCGCCGCTCCTGCCGGTCATGACATCATGTATGATGACTCTCTATGCGAACAAGGCCGCAACTTCTGTAATAAAATCTGGAATGCATTCCGCCTTGTCAAAGGATGGGAAGTCGATGACTTGCGTCCACAACCTGAAGCCGCAAAACGAGGCATCGAGTGGTTCAAAGCTGAAATGGACCGCACTCTCATTGAGGTAGAAGACCTGATGGGTAAATTCCGAATCTCGGAAGCATTGATGGCCGTTTACAAACTCTTCTGGGATGAATTCTCTTCATGGTATCTTGAAGTGGTAAAGCCGGCTTACGGCTCTCCTATGGATAAAGAGACCTACGAAGCTACCCGTCATTTCTTTGATACACTTCTCCGTCTGCTCCATCCATTCATGCCATTCATCACCGAAGAACTTTGGCAACATCTTTACGACAGAAAAGAGGGTGAGAGCATAATGACTGCTCAATTGCCCACTGCCGTTGGTTATGATGCAGAAATTATAGCCCGCTTTGATCATCTTAAAGAAGTCATTGCCGGCATACGCACCGTNCGTAANCAGAAACAGATTNCCCNGCGCGANGCTCTTGAATTGCTCATCCAAGGTCCGCATGACGAATACCTGGACAGCATACTCGTGAAGATGGGCAATCTCTCCGGAATCCGTGAAGTGAAAGAGAAACCGGCTGCCGCAGTCTCTTTCATCGTCGCTTCCACAGAATATGCAATACCCGTCACAGCTAACATTAATATTGAGGAGGAAATCAAGAAACTTGAGGCCGATCTCGAATATCAGGAGAAATTCCTCAATTCCGTTCGCAAGAAGCTTTCTAATGAAAAGTTCGTGGCTAATGCTCCCGAAAAGGTCGTTGCTCTCGAACGCAAGAAAGAGAGTGATGCCCTTGAGAAAATAGCAGCTATCAAAGCCGCAATCGCTGCTCTGCGTTAAAGTTTTCTGTTCTTCATATAACTCACCCCTCTATTTTCCAACCGAGATAGAGGGGTGAGTCTTTAATCTTTCTATTCTCAGAATATCCTATCAACCTTATTGCCATAAACTATCTTTGTCACCTTAATTCTTTAAAAATAGATAGATTATGGCTAATTTTGAAAACATCATTCCATTTATCCTTCACTTTGCGGCCGGCGTACCGTCCCGCCATCTCTCCCTCCCTCTTTTTCTTCAATTTGAAATAGCTCGACAGACAGGTTGGAGCGACGATCCCGATGATACAGGAGGCGCTACAATGATTGACGTGACACTGAAAACCTATATAGCTTATCGTCGTAGACATCATATATCAATTACTACTAAATCAGATTTGAGAAACATATCCTTTGACGAATGGAAAGATATTCTTAAAACTTGTTTTTGGGATCTTTGGAAGGCCGATGAAATCTGTTCACAGGGGCTGGCACATCTCCTGGTAGACTGGGTATGGGCCTCCGGACCGAAATCTATAAGAACCGCTCAAAAAATACTCGGTGTCACTGCTGATGGCATAGTAGGTCCTGACACTTTGAAAGCAATCAATCAGGCAGATTCTACTGAAATTTTCAATAAAATCTATGTTACCAGAAAGCATTACTATGAAAAATGCAGAGGAGCATGGAAATATCTGAAAGGCTGGTTGAGAAGGCTTGACGCCATAAGACCTGACGGATCCTTTAATCTGTAATTGCTTAAGATTGAAAACCAAAGTGTTAATTCAAACTGACTATTTATACTCTTTTCAATAAAAAAACTTACACAATGTTATCTATATCATATAATAAATTATAAATCAACCGCATTAATTTGCATATTATTATTAAAATTTCTATTTTTGCGTTAAGAAACCGCAATTGTCAGCTGTTTTTAAGGATTATACTAAATATCGACGAACGCCATTAGTGTGAACTTTTTATAAATTCGCCCGATGCTTGAAGTTAAACCTATAACCCGGAGTGTATGTATCCTGCTTGACCCTTTACTCAAGCTCGAGAACTTATCTGTCCTGCTCGTTCTATTCGCAGCAGTTATTACCTTGGTTACATTTTCAGAAAACTCGACAAAGGTTTTTTCTGAAAACCTTACAATGCCGCTTGCCAATGACATTGGCCCTGTAAATGTTGACTGTATTTCCACTAAAATCGTAGTAAAATGAGCGAATCAGGTGTGTATAGTTTATATGCATGCTTGCTTTGTTATAAAAAATTCCTTATAAAAATGATTAAAAATCTACATGAAAGATCCATATTGCTCACGCTGCTGATGATTTTGGCGGTGGTGTCGCTCCATGCACAAAATGAGTTTTCTGTTCAGAAGACTTATATCGAACAGGGCACTTACGGCACACTCGAACTTGTGCTTAAGAATGGTGAGAATGAATTCTACGGTTTTCAAGCAAATGTAACTCTTCCTAACGGCTTGATATTTGCAAAAAAAGCTGACGGGTCTCCTATTATTTCCCTCACCGACCGTGCTCCCCAAAAAGGGGAGTATCAGGTTATCAGCAATTTAGTAGGCGGAGTCCTCCATTTTGGAGCTTATTCCAATACACTTCCACAGCTGCCCATCACTGGAAATGCCGGGGTTCTCGTCAAAATAGGTGTGATAGCTACTGATAATTACAAAGGGGGTAACGTAAATATAACCGGTATTAAATTTGTCAGTAAGCAAGACACCAATGTAAAAATTACCGACTCTCAATCACCCATTGGTGTATTACCCAGCTCCATAGCTCTCCACCCGGCGAACATTACTCTGTTTCTTAATGCTGAGGGATTAAACACCGCCACCCCTGAGGTGACATATCTCCCGGATTATGAAACCACATATAAAGCTATCGAAAAATGGTATTCATCGGATGAAAGCGTTGCCACGGTAGCCCCCGACGGCACTATAAGAGCCGTCAGCAACGGCACTACCACTATAACCGCTGAAACCATCAATGGGAAAACCGCCAGTTGCCAAGTCAAAGTCATTACCCTTGCAGAAGGTATAAATCTGGCTCCCGACGAAATTACGATGGAAAGAGGCTTTACCGAGGCTTTTAAGGGATTACTTTATCCTGCTACTGTCTCCAATACAGATATCTTATGGGAATCAGCCAATCTATCTATAGCGTCAATTGGAAATGAAAAAAAACCAATTTCAGGGACTGANTTAGAAGGAAAAGNGTTCAGAGGTGAGACTGNACAAATCACTGCACAGAATATTGGAACAACTACCATTAAAGTATCAAGCGGAGGATTCGAGGCCATATCTAATGTGAGAGTGGTGGCATCCGCCAATGAAATAATTATTAATCCCGTTCCGGACCTCCACATAGGTCAGATTACTCAATTAATCTATAGTGTAAAACCTGACGATGCGACTGAAAAAGAATTGACATGGACATCAAGTGATCCATCCATAGCGACTGTGGATGCAATGGGTAAAGTGACCCCCTTGGCTTTCGGCCAAACCATTATCACCGCTACCTGCCCTACCCTTACCGGTTCGATAAGCGGATCAGTTGTAATTACTGTGGTGCCTGTTGCGGTGGAAAGTATATCACTGACCAACACAGAACTGATCATGAGGTTAGGATATACTACCGATCTGACTGCTCTTGTTCGACCGGACGACGCTACCGACAAAAGAGTGATCTGGAGTTCCAACGATGAGTCAATCGCAAGTGTGAGTCAAATTGATCAAAATGATGATAAGCATGTGCTTATCTCGGCCAATGCTTTGGGCACTACTGTAATCTATGTCTCTTCTGTTTCAGATCCTACGATAATAGCCGAATGTCAGGTGACGGTAGTGAACGAGGATGATTTGATCGCCGTTACCAATATAACCTTGAACTATTCGGAATTAAATCTTATCGAAGGTGACAATTTCCCTCTAACCGCTATTATCACACCGGAATTTGCCACTGATAAAAGTGTCACTTGGAGATCTGATAATAGAGAGATAGCTACAGTGTCAGAATATGGCGTGGTGACAGCCGTGAAAACCGGTGTCACTACAATCTACGCCTCCACTTCCAATGGTCTGACAGCGGAGTGTAAAGTTACAGTTTCCCCAAAAGTGATTGATGTCACCTCTATATCTCTGACCAATACAGAACTACTAATGAGGGTGGGAAAGACAACTGATCTTACTGCACTTGTTCGCCCGGACGACGCTACGGATAAGAGAGTGACCTGGGCTTCCGATAACGAGTCGATTGCAAGCATAGGCAACATCAGTCAAATTGATCAAAATGGTCAGAACACTGCTTTAATCACTGCCAACAGTGTTGGAGAAACCTTTATTTTAGTTACTTCTGTTTCCAATCCCTCTGTGACAGCCCAATGTAAGGTGACTGTCATGAATGAGGAGGATATTATCGCTGTGTCTTCAATCAGTCTTAACAAAACTGAACTTACTCTTGAAACAGGTAGCCTTTTCAATCTTATAGCAACCATTTTACCCGAAAATACCACCGACAAGACCGTGACATGGAAATCTTCTGACAGGGCCATTGCAACAGTTTCTTCTGATGGCGTGGTGACTGCAGTAAGTCCCGGCACAGCCATTATCTACGCGTCATCTTCCAACGGTCTGACCGCAGAATGTAAAGTGAATGTGGTGGCGGAGTTAGTGCCTGTGGGCAGTATATCACTAACCAACACTGAGCTCCTAATGAGATTGGGACGCACTGCCGATCTGAATGCCATTGTTCGTCCTGACAACGCTACTGACAAGAGAGTGACCTGGACCGCTACCAATGAATCAATTGCAAGCATAGTTCAAACAGATCATAATGGCGAAAATAGTGCTCTTATTGCCGCCAATAGTGTCGGTGAAACCACTATTTTAGTCACCTCTGTATACGATCCCTCTGTGATTGCCGAATGTAAGGTGACAGTCATGAACGAAAGCGATATAATCGCTGTCTCGAATATAAGTCTTAACAGAACAGAACTGTTCCTTACAGAGGATGACACCTTTGATCTTATCGCAACCATACTACCGGAGGATGCCACCGACAAGACTGTGACATGGAAATCATCTGACAGAGCCATAGCCACCGCTTCACAGGAGGGGGTGGTGACCGCCATAAGTCCCGGCGTAGCAATTGTCTATGCTTCTTCTTCCAACGGTCTGACCGCAGAATGTAAAGTGACTGTTACGCCACGTGTGATTCCGGTGGAAAGCATTTCCTTAACCAATACCGAACTGCTCATGAGAAAAGGACATTCCACTGACCTTTTGGCCATTGTCCGTCCCGATAATGCCACCGACAAGACCGTGACCTGGCAATCTGACGATGAAAGCATTGTCTCTGTTAATTTCTCGGATGTTAATGCTATCGTCACCGCAAATGAGATCGGTACGGCAATTATCACCGTGACATCCGTCTCCAATCCCTCGGTGACAGCTCAATGCCATGTGAGAGTGGTAAATGAAGGCGATATAACCGCTGTAACGGATATTATGTTGAATGAGACAGAAATTAGCATTCTTGAAGGCGACACTTTCAATCTTATCGCCACTATTATGCCACGGGATGCCACCGACAAAACCGTGACATGGAAATCATCTGACAGATCAGTAGCTACCGCTTCACAGGAGGGTGTGGTGACCGGTGTGAGTCCCGGCACAGCCATTGTCTATGCTTCTTCTTCCAATGGTCTGACCGTGCAATGTAAGGTGAACGTTTTACCTCGAATAGTACCGGTAGAGAGTATCTCGCTCACCAACACTGAGCTGCTCATGAGAAAGGGATACTCCACAGACCTTTTGGCCATTGTGCGTCCCGATAATGCCACCGACAAAAGACTGACATGGCAATCTGATGATGAAAGCATTGTCTCTGTAAAATTCTCTGATGTAAACGCCATTCTCTACGCCAATGAGATCGGTAATGCCATAATCACCGTAACATCCGTCTCCAATCCCTCGGTGACAGCCCAATGCCATGTGAGGGTGGTAAACGAAGGCGACATTATCCCTGTTACCGATATAATATTAAACAGGACAGAACTGGATTTAACAGAAGGTGAAACGTTTAATCTTATCGCCACCATTTTACCCGAGGACGCCACAGATAAGACAGTGACATGGAAATCATCCGATAGAGCAGTGGCTACAGCTTCACAGGAGGGATTGGTTACAGCTATAAGTGTAGGTACAGCTATTGTTTATGCATCCAGCTCCAACGGTCTTACAGCGGAATGTAAAGTGAATGTTAAGCCACGTCCATGGACTCCAAAGCAACTCCTCAGAAAAGGAGACGGTACTACCTGTACGTTTGTAGTTATGATGGGTATTCCGGATTCCGAACTGGAACCACTTGGTTACACCTATGCAGTCGGTTATACCGATATGGACGGGCAATCCGGAATAATTGCTGAAACTCCCTTGCGTTACTGCCATACGTCACCGGATATCTATAACCGTCCGGATTTGGATTTCTGGACATTTGTTTATTTCATAAACGATGAAGGAAAAATGGTCAACAGTAATCTTCGTCACCTTGATGGAAGGGAGGAGATATGCTACGATGCATCGGTCTATTTAAACCATACCAGAGGAGAAGGCATCCATGATTTGGAGGGCGATAACTGGATAAAGGTCACTCCCACCGGATGTCGTATCTCTACAAATATAACCGACGGATTACACATCGCCATTTACTCCATTTCGGGTGTACAGGTTTACTCCAAATCCTATTCGGGAGAGGCTACCGTGAATGAAGATATTGAGCTTAACACTGTATCAGCCGGTCAATATGTGGTAGTTGCAAGATGTGGCTCCACAATCAAATCAAAGAAAATAGCAGTACGTTAACCGGAAATAATGACTTTTATAGAAATGAAATATAAAGTAAGATATATCGGACTGACAATAGCATTGCTGCCGTCATTTCTCGCATCAGGGCAGAGCATCATTAAAGATAGATTAGCCATAAAGGCCACAGCCGACATAGGTCTCGGAAGCGCTTTGAGCATCAACGCCTCTTTGCCTGAGATAAAGACCAAATCATCTTCTTTTGATTTCGGCTTTGACTTAGGCTGGACCTTTTGGAAACAGAATAATCAATCCCTTGAAGCAAACATAGGATTGGGTTATGGCAGTATGCCTCTGAAAGCAGAATTATCCGAGCTGGAGTATAATTACTCAGCTCCCGCTTCAGCAGATATGGATAATGAACCCTACATACGTTATTACCGTCTGTCTGACCTGCAACAGAAATTTTCAATCAGTAGAGTG
>WFLX010173518.1_pt1 | contig 24626 bp, 21 predicted proteins | sample 4967041 | NCBI WGS metagenome assembly WFLX01 (sample SAMN12857096, study PRJNA449069) | gut metagenome | isolation source: stool from male and female vole | host: Microtus ochrogaster | place: USA:Florida | collected 2017
AAGGAGTAGAGGCGCAGACGTCAATCCTCCTAGCGGTGTGCGCCACGTCCATTACGCAGGCGACTATTCTCGTGAATAAACTCGACTGAAAGGGACGCCAGACGTGCGAGGTTCTCGACGAGCTTGAAGCCGAACGCAAGCTTGCCGTGCGTCCGCTTTCGTGGCCCATCGGTATAGGTGCCAAGTTCAAAGGCGTTTACAATATCTACGAAAACTCTCTCGACCTGTTCACGCCCGACAAGCAGAAGGTGAGCGAACGCGTTGAGATTGACGACGTGAACGACCCGCGCGTAGACAAAGCCGTGGGAGAAAAGGAAGCGGCTCAGTTGCGCGACGATCTGGAGCTCATAGAAGGCGTATATCCCGAATTTGACGTTCAGCCCTATCTCGAAGGTCGTTTGGCTCCCGTATTCTTCGGCTCGGCCCTCAACACTTTCGGAGTCAAGGAGCTGCTCGACTGCTTCGTGAAGATAGCGCCCGCTCCTAAAGCTGTGGACACGGAGGAGCGCACTGTGAGCCCCGAAGAAGAGAAATTCTCGGGTTTCGTATTCAAGATTCATGCGAATATGGACCCCAACCACCGCAGTTGTATCGCCTTCGTGAAAGTGTGCTCCGGAAAATTCGAGCGCAACAGCCCCTATAAACAGGTGCGTACAGGCAAAGTGATGAAATTCTCCGCGCCCACAGCTTTCATGGCGCAGAAGAAGAGTATTGTGGACGAAGCCTATCCCGGAGATATCGTGGGTCTGCCCGATACAGGCAATTTCAAGATCGGCGACACCCTCACGGAAGGCGAAGACATACATTTCAAGGGTCTGCCCAGCTTCTCGCCGGAGATGTTCAAATATATCGAGAACACCGACCCCATGAAGAGCAAGCAGCTCGAAAAGGGNATTCAGCAACTTATGGACGAGGGTGTGGCACAGNTGTTTGTGAATCAGTTCAACGGTCGCAAGATCATAGGNACGGTGGGCCAGCTGCAGTTTGAGGTNATACAATACCGCCTCCTGCACGAGTACGGCGCGCAGTGCCGCTGGGAGCCCATCTCGCTCTACAAGGCATGCTGGATAGAAAGCGACGACGAGGCCGCTCTCGAAGCCTTNAAGAAACGCAAGCACCAGTTCATGGCCGTGGANCGCGAGGGNAGGGATGTATTCCTGGCCGATTCAAACTACGTGCTTCAGATGGCCCAGAACGACTTCCCGAAGATAAGATTCCATTTCAGTTCGGAATTTTAATGGTTAAATTTTATAAAATTCACAAATTATATTTATCTTTGTAGCAAAAATACAGGCAAATGCTTAAAAGATTCTTCATATCCATGCTCGGCACAGTGGCCGGCGTGTTCCTGAGCGGTGTGCTCGCGTTCTTCGTGATTCTCGGCGTGATCGGTGTGATAGCCGGCAAGTCGCTGAGCAGCAGTAGCGGACTGGAGAAAAACTCCATCCTGCACCTTAAACTTGACGGTGAACTCACCGAACGCATGACCACGCCCTCGTTAATGGATATCATGCAGGGCAATATCGATGGCACCATCGCGCTCGACGAGCTTCGTTCGGCCCTCGAAAGAGCTGCCGACGACAACAAGATCGAGGGTGTTTACATCGACTGCGGCAGTTTTGCAGGAGGTGTGGCCGGATGTGAAGAACTGATGTCGTATATCCGCGAGTTCAAGGAAAAGTCGGGGAAGTGGGTTTATGCCTATGCCGACAGCTACTCGCAGGGTGCCTATATGGTGGCAACGACTGCCGACAGTGTCTACGTCAACCCGATGGGCGAGGTGGACGTGCACGGCGCGGCCTCCCTTACGCCCTTCTTCAAAGACCTTCTCGACAAGGTGGGCGTGAAAATGCAGATTATCAAGGTGGGTACCTACAAGAGTGCTGTCGAGCCCTTCATTCTCAATGAGATGAGCGAGCCGGCCCGCCGTCAGCAGCAGGAATACATCGACAGCATCTGGAAATACATGGCCGAGAACATCGCCCTTGGTCGCAATAAAGAAGTCGGCACCGTGAAAATGTGGGCCGACAGCATGTGCTCCACCTGGAAAATCGACCGCACGCTGGCCGATGGGCTGGCCGACGGCGCCCTCTATCGCCGCCTCATGGAGCAGCGCCTGCGCCGTCTCACCGACCGCGACGATGATGAAGACCTTCGCCTGGTTTCGCCCGCCGAGTATCTTGCTTCCGGTGCCAATCCTTTCGATGCCGTTGAGAATGCCGATAAACCACATGTGGCGCTCCTCTATGCCGTGGGCGATATCGTGGATAGCGGCAAAGGCGGAATCGTGGGCGAGGAGATGGTACCCGAGATTATTGCGCTGGCCGACGACGACAACGTAGAGGGTCTCGTGATGCGAGTGAACAGCGGTGGCGGCAGCGCCTTCGCCTCCGAGCAGATTTGGGAAGCCCTCGAGTATTTNAAGGGAAAAGGCAAGCCNTTCTACGTTTCGATGGGCGACTATGCAGCGAGCGGCGGCTACTACATCTCCTGCGGTGCCGACCGCATTTATGCCGATGCCACGACACTCACCGGTTCGATAGGAGTATTCGGAATGATTCCCGAGGCCTCAACGCTTTTCAACGATAAACTGGGCGTGCACTTCACCACTGTTCAGAGCAACCCCAACGCGTCTTTCCCCGTGATATTCAACCCCATGACTCCGGCCCAGCAGGCTGCGATGCAGAGTGGCGTAGAGAATATCTACTCCATCTTCACCCAGCGCGTGGCCGACGGCCGTGAGCTCCCCGTGGACAGCGTTCGCAGCATTGCCGAAGGTCGCGTGTGGGTAGGAACCTCGGCGCTACGCCTCGGTCTTGTCGACACCATCGGTGGCGTGAAGGAAGCAATCGACGCCATTATTTCCGATTACGACCTGCCCTCGAAAGTTGTGGCCTATCCCCGCAACGACGAGAACAAGTGGCTCGCCGTCCTGCGCGAGAGCAAAGCTCTTGAAGAAATGCAGGCTCTCGCCGGCTACTCGCCCCTCGAGCGCAAGGCCATCGAGATTGCCCGCAACCTCGCGGGTCAGAACCCCATGCAGGCAAGGATGCCTTTGACGGTAATTCGTTGATTAATCGCATTTATTCCTCATAACCTTGACATTCAAATCGTTTTTTCGCCACACCGTGCTGCTCCCGTGCTCGAAACTGTACGGGGCAGTGGTGTATATGCGCAATAAACTGTTTGACTGGAAAATATTGAGGTCGCACACCTTCGGCGTGCCCATCGTAGTGGTGGGAAATATAGCTGTCGGGGGCACCGGCAAGACCCCGCACGTGGAATTCATTCTGAATGCCATGCGCAATACCAATCATGTGGCCTATCTGAGCCGGGGCTACAAGCGTCGCACCAAGGGTTTCGTGATGGCCACGATGAAGTCCACGCCGCGCGATATCGGCGACGAGGCCTATCAGGTGTACCACAAGTTCGGTGGCGACGTCGTTGTTGCTGTGTGTGAGGACCGCGTGGCCGGAATACGCGAACTGCTGAATATCGACCCCGGCATCAATATGGTGGTGCTCGACGATGCATTCCAGCACCGCTACGTGCGCCCCACGGCCGCCGTGGTAGTGACCGAATATAACAGGCCCGTATACGAAGATAAACTGCTGCCCTACGGCCGGCTGCGCGAGAGTGTGCGGGCAATTAACCGCGCCGATCTTGTGGTCGTGAGCAAGTGCCCGGCACGTCTGAAACCGATGGACTACCGCATCTTCAGCAACAATATCAACCTGTTTCCGTATCAGACGCTGTTTTTCTCCAGGCTGGCCTACAAACCCCTGCAACCGCTCTTCCCGGATGCTGTGGCCCGTATTCCTTACCTCGACTGGCTGGGACCAGCCGACACGGTTCTCGCGGTGGCCGGCATAGGCAACCCCAAACCGTTTGTGAGGTATCTCAAAGGTTTCAGCTTCAAGGTAAAGGTCAACGTCTTCGCCGACCACCACAATTATTCGCGTAAAGACATGGAGATGCTGCGCAACAGATTTGAAAAGATGCGCGGCGAAAACAAGATAATCGTCACCACCGAGAAAGANGCNGNGCNCNTNAGNTGCAATNNTTACTTCNCCCATGAGCTCNNNGCAGTGACGTTCTACCTGCCCATCGAGGTGGAGTTTGTGCCCGGCGCCGGCGGTACGGATGCCTTTGCGGAAACGCTGCGTCAGGTGATAAAAGCCAACATGCAGTGAACACCCGTTGCCATTGCGATGTTAAACTGAAAAATCACAATCATAACCATAAAAACTATGCTTGAAAAAATCAAAGAAACAGCCGCCTTCCTCGCCGGCAAAGTGAACGAAATGCCCAAGACTGCCATCATCCTCGGCACCGGCCTCGGCACACTCGTCGACTTCATGGAAGACAAGCAGTATATACCCTATGCCGAAATTCCCAACTTCCCCATCAGCACCGTGGAAGGTCACAGCGGCAACCTCATATTCGGCACCCTCGGTGGCAAGCGCGTGATTGCCATGCAGGGCCGTTTCCACTACTACGAAGGCTACGACATGAAGCAGGTGACATTCCCCGTGCGCGTCATGCGTGCTCTCGGCGTAGACACCCTCTTCGTGAGCAACGCTGCCGGCGGCATGAACAAGGAGTTCCGTGTGGGCGACGNNATGGTAATCACCGACCACATCAACCTCTNCCCCGAGAATCCCCTCCGCGGTAAGAACTACAAGGAGCTGGGCGACCGTTTCCCCGCCATGACCGAACCCTACGACCACGCGCTCATCGCCCTCGCCGACAAGATTGCCGANGAAAAGGGCGTCCGCATCATGCACGGCGTGTATGTGGGCACCACCGGTCCCACCTTCGAGACTCCNGCCGAATACGAGTACTTCCGTGTTATCGGCGGCGACGCCGTGGGCATGAGCACCGTNCCTGAAGTAATCGTGGCCAAGCACGGCGGAATGCGNGTGTTCGGCATCAGTGTGATCACCGACCTCGGCGGCAAAGACATCCACGATGTGCCCAGCCACGAAGAAGTGCAGCAGGCCGCCATNAAGGCCCAGCCNACTGTAGTCACGCTGATGCGTGAGATGGTGGCCCGTTCCTAACCTCCGGCATTACCTCTCCGATTATGAGCCAGACAGAAATTTCAACANTAGGTGAGTTCGGTCTGATAGANCGTCTCACCGACTCTCTGCCCAAGCACCACGAATCTACCGTGCTGGGGGTGGGCGACGATGCGGCCGTGCTCCGTTATCCCGACACGGAGGTGCTCGTGACCACCGATATGCTGCTCGAGAACGTTCACTTCGACCTCACCTACGTGCCTCTTAAACACTTAGGCTATAAAGCGGCCGTGGTGAATTTTTCCGACATCTATGCAATGAACGGCACCCCCCGGCAGATCACGGTGAGCCTCGGCATCTCGAAGCGTTTCACGGTTGAGCACATAGACGCGCTTTANTCCGGCATCCGNCTCGCCTGCGAGATCTACGGCGTGGACATCGTGGGCGGCGANACCTGCGCTTCGCATCAGGGCCTGGTAATCTCCATCACATGCATNGGAGATGCCCCGGCCGGCAAAGCCGTGCGCCGCAGNGGNGCGTAAGCCCACGGANATCANTNGTGTGAGCGGCGACCTCGGGGCGGCNTACATGGGTCTGCAGCTGCTCGAGAGAGAGAAGGTGGCATCGGCCGGGCGCCCCGATTTCCAGCCCGACTTTGCCGGTAAGGAGTACATAGTGGAGCGCCAGCTCAAACCCGAGGCCCGGAAAGACGTGATTGCAGCCCTCGACAAAGCCGGCATCGTGCCCACCGCCATGATGGATGTGAGCGACGGTCTGTCGTCCGAACTGATGCATATCTGCAAGGACAGCAAGGTGGGGTGCAGGGTCTATGAAGACCGTATTCCCATCGATTACCAAACCGCACTGATGGCCGAGGAACTGAACATGAACCTCGTGACCGCGGCCCTCAACGGCGGCGAAGACTATGAGCTGCTGTTCACAGTGCCCCTTTCCATGCACGACAAGATCGCCCAGATTCCCGGCGTGCGCGAAATAGGTTACATAACGGATGAAGACAAGGGTTGCGCGCTGGTGACCCGCGACGGCGAGTCGGAGATACCCCTGAAAGCCCAGGGCTGGAACCCGCTGGCCGAAGAAAACCAATAAAAGATTCGCAATTCCCGTGCTTTTGCGCGGGAATTGCTTTATATTGGATTTTTTTCGCTAATTTTGCAGTAGCAATAACCCATAGAATATTCATAGAGATGATTAATCGAATATTGATTCGTGTGAAAGTGGTGCAGATGCTTTATTCCTATCTGCTCACACAGAGCGAATTTCATATCGAACCGGCTCCGGAATCGGCCTCGGCCGACCGCCGTTTTGCCCACGAGGTGTATCTCGACCTTCTGCTCGCTATCGTAGAGNTGTCCGGTATCAACACCGCGGGGCCACNCGGNCGCCAGAGTGTCGCNGCCGACAAGNTGCTGCGCCACAACAAGGTGGGAGGTGCTCTTGCCGCTACCGACGAGCTGAAAACGGTGCTCTCGCGCGGCACATCGNACANCGCGCAGCNGAGNCNGCTCCTTCAGGATGTNGCAGATNCTGTTGCANCCTCTGAAATANACAAAGATTACAAGAAGATAAAGAATCCCACGCCTGCCGACGATGCCCGTTTTTGGAGCGTCGTGCTGGAGACGGTGGTTCTGAAGAATGCGGCTGTTGCAGCAGCATTCAGGGCTATGCCTGAATTTACCGGCCGGGGTCTCGACATGGGCCTCGATATGGCGAAGGCCTCGCTTGCCTCTTTCGGCGATTCCCGCCAAGCCTATCTTTCGGCCAAGACCGACCTTCAGCGTTCGCTCGACAAGGCCTACGACCTGTATTTCGGCATATTCGAGCTGCTTGTGGAACTCACCCGTGAGCAACGCAAGCGTCTTGAAGCAGCTAAAGAAAAGTATGTACCCACGGCCGACGACCTGAATCCGCAGACCCGCTTTGTGGACAACGCCTTCATCGCGCGTCTCGAAGCAGATGAGGCCTTCAAGGAGCGCATGGAGAAACAGCCTTCGCTATGGAGCGACGACCTCGTGCTCGTGCCCAGGTTGCTCACCACCATACTGTCGTCGGACCTGTACAAGAAATACATGGAGGCTCCCGGCACCGACTATGCCACGGATTGCGAGTTCTGGCGCGATGTGTGCAAGAACATCATCCTCCCCGGCGACGACCTGGCCGAGGCCATGGAGAGCCGGTCGGTGTTCTGGAACGACGACATGCAGGTGATGGGCACCTTCGTGCTCAAGAGCCTCAGACAGATGGCAGCCGCAAAGGAGGGAGAGCCCCTGCCTTTCCTGCCCCAGTTCAAGGATGTCGAGGATGCCGCATTCGGTGGCGAACTTTTCACTCTCGCCGTTGAAAACCGTGAAGAGTATCAGTCGTATATCAATCGTTTCATCAACGCCGAGCACTGGGATGCCGATCGCATAGCATTCATGGACGTGGTGATAATGACATGTGCCATCGCCGAGCTCATTCACTATCCATCCATTCCCGTGCCAGTCACCATGAACGAATACGTGGAGATAGCCAACAGCTACAGCACACAGCGCAGCGGCCAGTTTGTCAACGGTGTACTATATGCAGTGTGCGAATATCTCCGTTCCCAAGGTAAAATCAACAAGTAATATTTAATACAATGCTCTCTAACTACATCCTCCTTCAGGAAGCCCCCCAGGGCAACTTCTTCACGAGCTGGGGCCTTATCATCATTCTCTTTGTGGTGTTCTACTTCTTCATGATCCGTCCCCAGCAGAAGCGCCAGAAAGAAATCCGCAAATTCCGCGAAAGCCTCACCAAGGGAAGCGCAGTGGTTACCGCCGGCGGCATCCATGGTAAGATCGTGGACGTTAACGACAACGAAAACTATTTCNTCCTGGAAATTGCCCAGGGCGTGCGCATCCGCATCGACAAGGGCTCCGTATATCCCTCTGCTGCAGAGGCCTCCCAGGCCGCAGCCGAGCAGGGCGACAAGAAATAAATCCTTCGACAGTCAGGCGTGAAACATGTNNTGAAAGCGACACTTGCGCGCCTGAGCAGGGCTGCCCGCACGCAGCGGGGTAGGAACATCCTCACCTATGGTGTTTTTGTTCTTATCTCCGCCGTGCTGTGGGTGGTGCTGTCGCTTAATGAAGAAGACCAGGTAGACATGCGCATGCCACTAGTGCTCGAGCGTGTGCCGGACTCGGTCATGATAGTTTCGGTACCCCCGGAATATGTAAATGTGAGTTTGCGCGCGCGTGGTACCGATTTCCTGAAAAGCCGTCTCGGGCGTCAGCCCGCGCTTCGTGTCGATTGGCGCAGCTATCGCGGAAAGAACGCCCTGGACCTGAGTTCGGCCGANATCAAGACGCTGGCCCGCGCAGCCGTTGACGGTGCCACGGTGATGTCGGTGATGCCCGACTCCCTTCACCTGCTTTTTACCACCAAGCGGGGANAACGCCTGCCCGNGCATCTNGACTACGAGGTGACCGCAGGTCCGCAGGNCTCGCTCGTGGGGCGCCCCCGCGTAGAACCGGATTCCGTGTCGCTTTACTCTATAGGTCCGGCAGCCAATGCGCTTACCTCGCTGAATACCGAACCGGTGCGTATATCAGATCTTGACCGCACCACCACCCTGAGGGTTAAGGTGTTAAGCCCGGNGCGNACACGTCCGCAGCCCGACAGCGTGGATGTTACATTCACCGNCGAGCCCCTGATTGTGNNGACACGCAGCGTGGTGGTGGAGCCGGTCAATGTCCCGGCCGGACTTAAACTCATTACTTTCCCGCCCCAGGTCGAAGTCCATTACATGCTGCCTGCCAGCGTCTACAAAAACTCCACGCCGCAATTCAGGGTTGTAGCCGACTATCACGAACTGGACCGGAGCGCCCGCAGTCGCAACATACGCCTCCGGCTGGTGGACGTGGATAGCCGCCTTCAGAACGTTTATCTTTCTACCGACAGCGCGGAGTATATCATAGAAAAGCTATGAGTGAAATAATAGCCGTCGCAGGCGGAATCGGAGCCGGTAAAAGCGTTGTGTGCAAGGTGCTCCGTGCAATGGGTCACGACGTGTACGACAGCGACATGCGTGCCCGTGCCGTGATGGATTCGAGCGAAGCAATCAAGAAGTTTCTTGTAGAAGAGATTCATGCCGAGGCTGTTGATGTCGGTGGCAATATCGACAGACAGCGCGTAGCCTCGGTGGTGTTCGTCGACGAAAGCAAGAGGCTGTTGCTGAACCGGGCGGTGCACGGAGCCGTGCGCGAAGACTTTGTGCAATGGTGCGAGAGGCATCAGTCTGCAGGGCGGCTGTTTATAGAATGCGCGATATTGTGTGAAAGCGGTCTGGCTCGATATGTAGACACCGTGTGGCTCGTGGATGCTCCCGCGAATGTGCGGATTAAACGGGTGTGTCGTCGCAACGGTCTGACAGAGAGTCAGGTGCTCGACCGTATCAAGGCGCAGCAAGCCGAAGAGAATGCTCTGCGGGAGCTACCTTATCACACAATACTGAACGACGACTTTCACCCCCTGTTACCCCGGATTGAAGAACTGCTTGGGGTGGAATAGCGCTTTTTTTCGTTTGCGGCGCAATATATCGGCCGTCACTTGCTTTTCCATCAGCCGAAGCACGTAATCTTCAGGCAGTTTCATGGCCTCGGCATAGTGATGCGCAAATAGACGCCTGGTTGAGGCATGTTCAAAAAGCCTGCCGCATGAGGCCACGAGGGTGTCGCTGTCCTTCACGTTGAATTTCATGCGGTTTACATCTACGAGAGCAAATTCGTAGTGCCCGCCGTTGCGCCGCATCATAATATTACCGGGCGTGAGATCTATCATCCACACCCCCTTACGGTGAAAATCGGCAATGAAAAGAGCCACGTCGCGGATAATATTCTCGAAATCTTCGTTTTTCTCAACAAAGCGAATCTCTTTGAAATCCTCTGTTAGTTGGCGACTTACGAAATAAGATTTGTGTAACCAATGCAACCGGTCGTATTCCTCGATATATGCAAAAGGTTGAGGGGTGGGGACGCCCAGCGAGCAGAGGCGGCAGGCGTTGTTGAACGCGCGGCGGGCTTTGCTGCCGCGCAACCATCCGTAGGCCATGCGGTTGACGATGTGGGGCACGCGGAAAGCCTTGATATTGTACACATTGCCGTCGCCTGCATCGAAAGACGCCAGGCGGTTTCTGGCATCATAGATTATCTTTGCCTCGGCAGGCAATCCACCTTCGAGCAACGCAGCTGCGAGAGTGCCTGCTGAATCGGGGGCATCAGGCGCGAGAATATATCTTTTCATAGGGTGCCGGTATTTCTTTATAAATGGTGTGGTTGCNCCGGTATAAANGTATAGAAATCAACTCCTTGGGCGCAGTTGTGGCATGACGGTGAAGCATGTTGCGGCAACATGGCTTTACCATGCCGCGCGCAGGGCGAATATACGGTGATAAAATATTCATCTTCATCGTAGCACAAAAGTAACAATAAGGCACGTAAATGCCAAAGATTTTTCGTAATTTTGCATACTAAAACAAGAAAGAACGCAGATGGCATTTTTTGATATTTTTTCCCGCAAAAAGAAGCAGGAAACCCTGGACCAGGGTCTCGAAAAAACGAAGGAAGGTTTCTTCGGAAAGCTCAAGAGAGCGTTCGTGGGGCGTCGTACCATCGACGACGATTTTCTCGACGAACTCGAAGAGATCTTCATCACCGGCGATGTGGGCGCAGAGACCACATTGAAAATCATTGACCGGATACAGGCGCGAGCCCAGCGCGACAAGTATGTAGGTGAAGACGAGCTGAACGACATGCTCTGCGAGGAAATATCCTCGTTGCTTGTAGAAAACAAGGCAAGCACCACCGCCCTCCAGGACTTCGCGATTCCTGAAGGCGAAAAACCTTATGTAATCATGGTGGTGGGTGTGAACGGAGTGGGGAAGACCACCACTATAGGCAAACTTGCCTATCAATACAAGGCTGCCGGCCACAAAGTGATGCTCGGAGCCGCCGACACATTCCGTGCGGCTGCCATCGAGCAGCTCGACGAATGGGCCCGTCGTGCCGATGTGCCCATCGTAAAGCAGCAGTTGGGCAGCGATGCGGCAGCAGTGGCGTTCGACACCCTGTCGAGCGCCGTAGCGCAGGGCTGCGATGTGGTGATTATCGACACCGCCGGCCGTCTGCACAATAAGAAGGGACTGATGGACGAGCTGTCCAAGATCAAGCGCGTGATGCAACGTGTGGTGCCCGGTGCGCCTCACGAGGTTCTGCTGGTGCTCGACGGTTCGACCGGTCAGAACGCTTTCGAGCAGGCCCGGCAGTTCTCCGCAGCCACCCAGGTGACCGACCTGGCCATCACAAAGCTCGACGGCACAGCCAAAGGCGGTGTCGTGATAGGAATCAGCGACATGCTGCAGATTCCCGTGAAATACATAGGACTCGGTGAAAAAATCACCGACCTGCAGGTGTTTGACAAACAGGCCTTCGTGCAATCGCTTTTCGGACGTAAAGAAGCTGAATGAGAATGAAGCGTGTGAACGTTGTGACCATGGGATGCTCCAAGAATCTCGTGGACAGTGAGAAACTACTGAAACGTTTGAGCGACGGACGCATCGAGGCAGTGCACGATGCCGACGACTNTGAAGGCGATGCCGTGGTGATAAATACCNGCGNATTCATCGGCGATGCGAAGGAAGAAAGCATAGACATGATTCTCAGAGCCTGCGAGGCCAAGAAAGAGGGGCTTGTGGGCGAAGTCTACGTTATGGGCTGTCTTTCTGAACGATATGCCAAGCAGTTGCCGGCCGAGATACCCGAAGTGGACGGCTGGTACGGAAAGTTTGNTTTCGAGGACCTGGCCGCACGNCTTTGTCCCGCTCCCGGNAAGACGAAACANCTCTGGNNCCGCACACTCACCNCGCCGCCGTGGTCGGCATATCTGAAAATTGCCGAAGGTTGCAACCGGTTCTGTGCTTTCTGTGCCATCCCTCTGATCACAGGACGATATAAATCGCGCCCGATTGATGAAATCGTAGCCGAAGTTACTGAACTCGCTGCGCGCGGTGTGAAAGAGTTTAACGTTATCGCGCAGGACCTCTCCTATTACGGCAGAGATATATACGGCCGCATGGCCATTGCCGAGCTTGTCGAGGCTATGGCCGGAGTGCCCGGAGTGGAATGGATACGTCTTCATTATGCCTATCCGGCTGATTTTCCGTATGATCTCCTGCCCGTGATGGCCCGTCACCCGAACGTGTGCAAATATCTTGACATAGCCCTTCAGCATTCTGCCGATGGTGTGCTCGACCGTATGCGCCGCCACATCACCGGCGATGAAACACGCGAGTTGCTGCGGCGCATCAGGCACGAGGTGCCCGGTATTCACATCCGCACCACGCTGATGGTGGGTTTCCCTGGCGAAACGGAAGAGGATTTCGACGACCTGATGAAATTCGTCGCCGAACAGCGCTTCGAGCGCATGGGTGCGTTTGCCTATTGCGAGGAAGACGACACCTATGCTGCAGAGCATTATGGCGACGATGTGCCCGACGATGTGAAGCAAGAGCGCCTCGCACGTCTCATGAAAGCCCAGGAGGCTATCTCCGCCGAGCATAACGCCGGCAAGATTGGCGCCAGACTCAAAGTGCTGATTGAGAGCGAGACCGACGACTATTATGTGGGGCGCAGCGAATTTGACTCTCCCGAGGTAGACCCCGAAGTGCTCGTGCAGAAACGCAGCTGCAAGAAGGCGCTGACGCCCGGTGAGTTCTATGATGTCGAGATTGTCGACGCCCTTCCGTTTGAGCTGATAGCCAAAGCTGTGTGATGCAGTTGCCAGTTGATATAGCCGCATGTATAGCTGCGGGCCATCCTTTCGCGATTTTTCGCTTCCCGGGCGAAAAGGCGATACGCATGGCCGGCCCCGACTGCCGTTTCTATATCAATCGCTGGAACACCGCTTCCGATGGTAATATCGACGTATCCGATGTTGCGCCGGGCACTGCGCAAGTGCGTCCATGGAGCATCTCCACGGGCTACGACAGCTACATGGCATCGACCGGCGCTCTGATCGGGAAACTGCGGCAACGCGGGGGCAAGTGCGTGCGCAGCCGCGTGCTGTGTGCGAGCGGCGTAAGGCTGGATGTCGACGGAGCTGTGTCCGAGCTGTTTGAACGATACCCCGATGCCTTCTGTCATTGCTACTACACTCCCGCCACCGGCCTTTGGGCCGGCGCCACTCCTGAACTACTCCTGGATGCTTGTGGCGCGAGCGTAGCCACGATGTCGCTTGCCGGAACGCGCCGGGCCGGAACAGATGAGCCATGGGACATAAAAAACATTGAAGAACAGCAGCTTGTGACCCAGTTTATATGCGATGCCATGCGCGATTGCGGTCTGGAGCCCGAAGCCGGCCCGACAGAAACCCTGCGATACGGCTGCATAGAGCATATATGCACGCCTATTTCGGCGCAGATGACCGGCCGGGGTGTCGAGGCATTGCTGGACGCGTTGAGCCCCACGCCGGCAGTAGCCGGTTATCCTCTGGCAGCCTCTGTAAATGAAATAGCTGAATACGAAGATGCCCCGCGACGCTGCTACGGCGGCTATGTTATGGTGCGCGACCGCGACGATAGGGTGCGTGCATTCGTGAATCTGCGCTGCGCCCAGTTGTGGACCGATGCCTGGTGTGTCTATGCNGGCGGTGGAATCACTCCCCGCAGCGATGCTNCGGCTGAATGGATGGAAACCGCAGCGAAGGCNTCTGTGTGGCTCGAAATATTGGANAATAANACTCTCTCTCCTGATGCATAATTCACAACAAAACAACGACAAACGCTCAACGCAAGGAAGTCCGTTCTTTGTGGTGCTCGCCGCGGTGTGTACGCTGGGTATCCTGTCGGGTTTTCCATGGGGCGAACTGTCAGGCAACAAGTTGAAAGACTTCAATCTGTTTGCCGACATCATGCACAGCGCGCCCGCCGAATACGTGACGGAAGAAATCATCGACCCGGCGCTGGCGGAAGCCCTNACCAGNTCCGCGGAGCAAGTCGAAGAAAACGAACACAATCNGGGCCGGGAAGCCNCCGCGACAGCACTCNGCGCCGAAGCNACGGCGAATGACAGCGTGCTGCAAGCCGCCCCGGCTACCCCCGCTCCGCTACCCTCACGAGTAAACGGAGCCATGGCTATTGAAGACTACAGCGGCGGAAGCGCGCTCGCGGACCTTAGATCAGCCGTCGGCTCCTCGCGTTTCCGCTGCGCAATGATAGGCGACAGCTATATCGAAGGCGATATTTTTTCAGGCTCGGTGCGCAAGCTCTTGCAAGACGAGTACGGTGGCGAAGGCGTGGGCTACGTGCCCATGAAATCGGCCGTTGCCGGATTCCGGCGCACCGTAAGGATGAGCTCCGAGGGATTCAAGGCCTGTGACATCCGCAACGACCGCCTGGATTCACTCCACACCCTCCCCGGCGAGTATTTCAGGGCTGAGAACGGTGCGCACGCCTCGTTCAAAGGGGAGAAGAACGGCGCGCACACGGCAGCCTGGAGTTCGTCGAAACTCGTTTTCCTTGCTCCCGCATCCGGAGTGATAAGCACGAGCCTCGACGGCACCGAATGGACGGAGCACCCGGTGGAGGCATCTCCTGCCGTACAATGCATTTCGGTAGATGCTGCTACATCGCGCTTCGATGTGCGGTGCAACGTTCCGGGGCTGATTGTGTTCGGTGCATGGCTTGAAGGCAAAGACGGAGTGACATTCGACAGTATGAGTCTGCGCGGCTACAGCGGTATATCGCATAGAAGCCTGAGCATTGCAACCGCCAGAGAGATGGCTCAGTGGACCGACTACGACCTTATTGTCGTAGAATACGGCATGAATGCCCTGTCATCGCAGCAAAGCGACTATTCCACCTACGGCAACATAATGAAGAAAGTGCTGTTGCGCCTGAAAGCGGCCTATCCCAATGCCCGGATTCTAATGCTTGGGGTGGGCGACCGCGGACAGAAGCAAGGCGGCGAAGTTGCATCGCTGCGCACAGCCGCAGCGATAGTTGATGCGCAGCGGCGCGCCGCACGGGAGGCCGGGGTGATGTTCTGGGACACCAGAGAGGCAATGGGCGGCGAAAACGCCATCGTGGACTGGCGCAAAAGAGGACTGGTCAATGCCGATTATATACACCTGAATCATAAAGGCGGTGAAGAAATGGGACGCCTGTTTGTGGAATCTCTAAAACGCGCCTTGAATGAATAAGTACATATCTATCATACTTATAGGTCTGATTTCGTTTGCCGCAGGCGCGCAGGAGCAGACGGATATACGTCTTAATCCCGAATTGGGTGACGAGTCCGGGAGTGAAAACTCCGAACTTTCGGTATATCCTTTTGTCAACACGCAGGCTAATGTCATAGAGATGAACGGTGCCGAGTGGACAGCGCTCGCCGAGAAGTTTGCCAAGAGCGACAGCAGCATCGTCAGGATTCTTCACATAGGCGACAGTCACATTCAGGCCGAGGGTTCGACATCGCGTACGCGCTCTCTGCTGCAGCGAAAATACGGAAGCGCCGGCCGCGGCCTTACCGCGCCCTTCAGGTTGGCCGGGACAAATGCGCCGCTCGACTATTCCTACAAAAGTGACTCCAAATTCACCGGTTCGCGTCTGCTCAAAACGCCATGGCCCACACCTATGGGGTTCAGCGGAGTGGCCGTAGTGGCCGGCACGGAAACGTTCAATATCAGTCTGAGATGTGGCCAAGCGTTCGACAAGCTGCGCATCTACAGCGTGGGCGACGCTCCGATAGATGTTACATCCGTGGAGCCGGATTGTTCGATAGCGTGCTTTTCTCCGGCCACGGGAGTGACGGAACTGCTGCTCTCGCGCCCGACGACAGAACTGAGTTTAGACCTTAAATGCAAGTCGGCCATCACGGCCGTGGAACTGCTTTGCGGCGCCAGCGGTGTGGAGTACAGCGCGATAGGCAATAACGGCGCTACGTTTTCCACCTACAACGCCCTTCCCGGGTTTGCCCGCGACGCAGCCAGGCTACAGCCCGACATCATCATCCTCAGCCTCGGCACGAACGAAGCCTTCGGAAAGCTCGACGCGCAGGAAATGGCATCGCAGATACACCGCCTTGTGAGCGACCTGCGCGCAGAATGCCCCGAGGCAAAGCTGGTGCTCACCACGCCCCAGGAATGCTACAAGCGTATCGTGAGCCGCAGCGGCAAGCGTCGCAAACGTCGCACCACCCGCCGCTTCGTAATAAACGAGAATGTCGCGCGCGCCCGAGAGATAATCAAAAACTATGGTGTGACTCATGAAGTGCCCGTCTACGACTGGTACACAGTGGCCGGCGGCGAAGGTTCAGCCTCCAAATGGCTTGACCGACATCTGATGAACACCGACCACATCCACCTCACGTGGGACGGTTATCATCTCAACGGCGATCTCTTTTTTCAGGCGCTGGACCGCGCCATATCCTCTCCCCTCAATGAAAATTAGTTGCAAATGAGCTTTTTAGACAAAATCAATATAGAAAAATTGCAGCACCTGCTGCTCTACGACCCTGCGCAACCGCTGCTGTTCAACACTGGTCTGTTCCTGGTGCTGTTCGTGGCTTTCCTCTGTCTTTACAGGGCGTTGCGCATGTTCCCGCGGTTCAAGAAGGTGTTCGTTATTCTGTTCTCGCTGTATTTCTATTACAAATCGAGCGCCGAATGCTGCTTTATCCTTCTTGGCGTGTGCGTTTCCGACTATCTGTTGGGATTGTGGATGGGACGCGCCCAAGCATCGTGGGTGCGCCGGCTCATAGTGGCCATAAATGTGTGCGCAAATGTGGGAATGCTGGTCTACTTCAAGTACACCAATATGATACTCCAGTCGTTATCGGGACTTTGGGGAGGGAAATTCGATGTGCTCGACATCATCTTGCCTGCCGGAATCTCGTTCTTCNCGTTCAGGAGCATCAGCTACATAGTAGACATCTACCGCCGGCAGATGGAACCCGCGAGGAACTTCCTAGACTACACCTTCTTTCTCACATTCTTCCCGCCGCTGCTTGCCGGCCCGGTGGTGAGGGCAAAGGATATGTTGCCGCAGATAGCCCGCGACCCCCATGCCACGCCCGAGATGGTGGGCGAGGGGCTGTTTCTGATTATGTCCGGCCTGATAAAAAAGGTAATAATAGCCGACTATATAAGCGGGAATTTCGTAGACAGAATTTTCGACAATCCATCGCTATATTCGGGTTTTGAAAACCTGATGGGCTGCCTCGGTTTCACCCTGCAGCTCTACTGCGANTTCAGCGGCTACAGCGACATGGCCATAGGCATAGCACTGCTGCTGGGCTACAGATTCAAGCCCAACTTCGATGCTCCGTTCAAGTCGCAGAATCCCACCGAATTCTGGCGACGCTGGCACATATCGCTGAGCACATGGCTGCGCGACTACATTTACATTCCCTTAGGCGGCAACCGCAAGGGAAAGTGGCGCCAGCGCGTCAACCTCGTGACCACTATGCTCATAGGCGGTCTGTGGCATGGCGCCTCGTGGATGTATATATTGNGGGGAGCCTATCANGGNGTGCTGCTTGTGCNCCACAAGGCNATCTNNAGGTTGTGGCATCTGCNTGAGGCATTGCGGGGCNGCCGCCTCGTGCGGGCGGGCAACATCGCCATCACGTTCACGCTCGTAGTGATAGGTTTCGCATTCTTCCGCGCCGGCGGCCCCGAAACGCTGCGCGACATGGCCGTGCAGATTTTCCACGACTTCCGCCCGGGCATAGCCGCACAGTTTGCCGAGGCCTATCTGCTGATTGTCCTGGCCGTCGGCGCCGGTTACGTGATGCACTTCACCCCCCGGGGCTGGAGCGAAGGCGTGGCACGTGTGTACACCGAGATGCCGCTCGTGCTTCAGGCCATTCTGCTTAGTGCCGTTCTGTTCCTCGTGATCCAGACGCGCCAGAGCGATCTTGTTCCATTCATCTATCTGCAATACTGATATGAAACTATCCGAACTCAAGACAGGCGAAATAGGCGTAGTGGTCAAAATCCTGGGTCATGGAGCGTTCAGAAAACGCGTCATGGAGATGGGTTTTGTGAAAGGCAGGCCGGTGACCGTTCTGCTCCACGCGCCGCTGCGCGACCCCATCAAGTACGGAGTGATGAACTACGAGGTGAGTTTGCGCGCATCTGAGGCAAGCATGATCGAGGTGGNGAAGATCGACAATCCCGAGCAGATAAAGAAGCTTGCAAGCGAGGGCACGCTCGAGACTCTCGAAGAGGTAGAGCGCATTATCAGGGAGGAGCACCGTACTATCAATGTGGCCCTGATAGGAAATCCTAATTGCGGAAAGACCACGCTATTCAATATCCTTTCCGGCGCCACCGAGCATGTGGGAAACTACTCAGGCGTGACCGTCGATGCAAAGATGCGCGTGTTTGAGCACGAAGGATATACGTTCCGGCTCGTAGACCTGCCCGGCACCTACTCGCTGTCGACTTATTCGCCCGAAGAACTGTATGTGCGCCGCTATCTCCACGAATACACGCCCGACGTGATAGTAAACGTTGTGGACAGCACGAATCTCGAGCGCAACTTATATCTCTCCACCGAGCTTATAGATATGGACCGGCGCCTGGTGATCGCACTCAACATGTTCGACGAGTTGCGAGGGGCCGGGGGCGAACTGGATTATGAAATACTGGGCGGCATGATAGGTGTGCCCATGGTGCCCGTCGTGGCCCGAACGGGTGAGGGAGTGAGCAAACTCTTGCAGACGGTGATCGAGGTGTACAACGATGTGCAGCCGCATGTGCGACACGTGCATGTGAGTCTGGGTGCCGACACCGAGGGTGCCGTGCGCCAGCTCATAGACAGGCTGAAACAGACCCACGGGGTGGTTCGCAGCTTCTCTCCCCGCTATCTTGCCATCAAGCTGCTCGAGGGCGATTCAGAGGCCGAGTCGCTGGTGTCGCATTGCGAGGGCTGCTCCGAGATAATGGAGCTGCGCGACGAGCTCAGGACGCGGCTCACGGAGATGCACGGAGAAGACGTGCAGTCGCAGGTGGCATCGGCCAAATACGGTTTTATCGCCGGCGCGCTGGCCGAGACAATGCGCCACGAGGCACGCGACGGCCGTGAGACCACGAGGGTGGTGGACAGCATCGTGACAAACAAACTCCTCGGATTTCCCATCTTCTTCGCGATAATGTTCCTGATTTTCTGGGCCACTTTCTTTTTAGGACAGTATCCGATGGACTGGATAGAAAGCGCGGTTTCATTCCTGAGCGGATTTGTAAACCGCATCATGCCCTCCGGGCCGCTGAAAGATCTGGTAGCCGACGGAATCATAGGAGGTGTGGGCGGTGTGATCGTGTTTCTGCCCAATATCCTGATTCTCTATTTCTGCATCTCCTTCATGGAGGATTCGGGCTATATGGCGCGCGCAGCTTTCATTATGGACAAGGTGATGCACAGGATAGGGCTTCACGGCAAATCGTTTATTCCCCTGGTAATGGGTTTCGGATGCAATGTGCCTGCAGTAATGGCCACGAGGGCTATCGAGAGCCACTCCAGCCGCATCATCACCATACTTATCAATCCCTTCATGTCGTGCTCGGCCAGGGTGCCTATCTATGTGTTGCTCATCGGCACCTTCTTCGAGGCTCATGCCGCCCTGGTGTTCATGGGCGTTTACCTGATGGGNATTGTGGTGGCTGTGTTCACGGCANGGATGCTNAGGCGTTTTTATTTCAAGNAAGAGGAANCTCCGTTTGTCATGGAACTGCCGCCCTACCGCGTACCCACATTGCGCTCCAGCCTGAGGCACACATGGGGTAAAGGCAAGGAGTACCTGAAAAAAATGGGCGGCATCATTCTCGTCGCCAGCATCGTGGTGTGGGCGCTCAACTATTTCCCGCTGGGAAATGCATCAGACCCGAANCAGGACAGCTANCTCGAGAGTATNGGTAAAATGGTTGAGCCCGNGNTGGAACCCCTGGGTATCGGATGGCGGGGGAGCGTGGCGGCGTTGGCAGGAGTCCCGGCCAAAGAAATCGTTGTGTCCACGCTGGGTGTGCTTTACACCAACGACGAAAGTGCGGAGCCGGCAAAACTGGGCGAGCGACTTGAGAGCATAAACCCGGCCACCGGCAAACCCGATTTCAGTGCGCCCCAGGCGTTGAGCTTCATGATATTCATCTTGCTGTATTGTCCGTGCATAGCCACCGTCACAGCCATCGCCCGCGAGTGCGGCACATGGCGGTGGGCCCTGTTCAGCATGGCCTACAACACTCTGGTGGCATGGCTTGTGGCGTTCGCTGTATATCGCCTCGCATTGCTGTTCTGAGTTTGGATAATTTAGGAAATATTCTTAACTTTGCAATCCCAATGAACGAACACACCGACAAACAATTACTGCTCGACTGCCGCTATCTGCGCATGGCCGCGATATGGGCTGAGAATTCCTATTGCGTGCGTCGTAAAGTAGGAGCCATTATCGTCAAGGACAGAATGATAATATCCGACGGATACAACGGCACACCCGCCGGCTTTGAAAATGTGTGTGAGGATGATAGCGGCCACACCAAGCCGTATGTGCTTCATGCCGAGGCAAATGCCATTACCAAGGTGGCGCGCAGCAACAACAGCAGCGAGGGTGCCACGCTGTATGTGACGGCATCGCCCTGCATGGAGTGTGCCAAGCTGATAATTCAGGCCGGAATAAAACGGGTGGTTTTCAACGAGCTATACCGTNNNGCCGACGGCATAGACCTGCTGCGCCACTCGGGCGTGGAGTGTGTTCATATTCCAGAAATCGTACAAGATGTCAGATAATAAAAAGAGCGGTCGCTTTCTGCCGCTTATAGGAGCATTGATACTTGCCGGCGGTATATGGCTGGGCTACTGCCTGGCCGACGGCGACAAAGCTACCGACACCCAACGCAAGCTCGCACGGGTGTTTGATATCATCGACAGCGAGTATGTCGACGTGATTGACATAGACAGCGTGATAGAGAAGTCACTGCCGCTGATGCTTGAAAATCTCGACCCGCATTCGGTGTATATCTCGGTTGCCGACCGCGCGGCCGCCAACCAGCGCCTGGACGGTTCGTTCAGCGGCATAGGTATTCAGTTCCAGCAGCTTAACGACTCCGTCGTGGTTGTGGAAGTGATTGAGGGTGGTCCGTCGGAAAGAGTGGGCCTCCAGCCCGGCGACCGTATAATCTGGGCCAATGATTCCACGCTGGTGGGCAGTGATATTTCTGCCGACGATGTAAGAAACCTGCTCCGCGGTCCGCGCGGCTCCGTTGTGGAAGTGGGAGTTGTGCGGCGTGATATGCCCGATGTGCTGAAGTTCAAAATAGTGCGCAACGACGTGCCCATCGAAAGCATAGATGCATCCTACATGATTGCCGACAACATCGGATATATAAAGGTGAATACCTTCGGGCGCAATACCTATCCCCGTTTTCTTCAGGTCCTGTATTCGCTGCACCGCGAGGGCGCCAGTTCGTTCATCATAGACCTGCGCGGCAATACCGGCGGATACATGGACCCGGCCATTATGATGGTGAACGAGTTCCTTGCACCGCACCAGACCATCGTGACCACACGCGGCCGCAATGAAAAGGAAAACTCCATTATCGTGAGCGACGGCACGGGCAATTTCGCCGACGTGCCCATGGTAGTGCTCATCGACGAATTCTCAGCCAGCAGCAGCGAAATATTCTCGGGCGCCATCCAGGACAACGACCGCGGTGTCATCGTGGGTCGCCGCTCGTTCGGCAAGGGCCTTGTGCAACGGTCATTCGAGCTGCCCGACAGCAGCGAGCTCAGACTCACCGTTCAGCGATACTACACACCCTCCGGCCGGTGCATCCAGAAAGATTTCACCCGCGGAGATGTTGAGGGCTACGAATCGGAGATTTTCGAGCGCTACAGCCATGGCGAAAACTTCAGTGCCGACAGCGCGCGGCTGAACACCGCGGAGGTATATCACACCGTGAGCGGTCGCGAGGTGTACGGTGGCGGCGGTATCATGCCCGACGTGTTTGTGCCCAGCGACACAGCCGGCGTCAACAAGTTCTACCTCGAGCTGGCCAATGCCGGGCTGCTCAACAGTTTCGCCTTTGAATATGTGGACCTCAACAGGGCCGATCTTTCTACAGCCGAAAATACTGCAGAGTTGCTCGATAAACTGCCTTCGGATGCGGTATTGCTCTCGGCGTTCGCCGCCTATGCCAAGGACAAGGGGGTGCGTATGCGCTATTATTACCTCAACAATTCGCGCCGCTTGATTGTTAGACAACTGAAAGCCCTCATTGCGCGCGATGTCCTCGGTGTACAGGCATATTACGAAATAGATCTTACCGACGACCCCGCCGTGCAGGAGGCTATCCGGCAAATCAACTCCGGAGCCGCCGCAAGCGTTTCGGTTAAAGACTAAAGTAATGAACAAAGAAGATATCCGCATGCGCATCCGCGCGCATAAATCATTGATGAACGATGCCGAACGCCGGCAGGCTGCCGACGATGTCTTCGCGTTGCTCGAAAAGATGGCGGCATTCATGATGGCCGACCGGGTGCTGATGTACAACTCTCTCCCCGACGAGCTTTCGACCCGCGAGTTTCTTGACAAATGGCAGGGACGCAAGAGAATGTATCTGCCCAGAGTGAACGGTATAGACCTGGACATTCTACCTTACGAACGCACACGCACCCACCTCGGTGCGTTCCGCATCGAGGAACCCGACGGCGACGACGTCACGGATGTTTCCGAGATAGATCTGATAGTGGTGCCGGCGGTGGCCTATGATTCGTCGGGCCGCAGGGTGGGGCGCGGCAAGGGCTACTACGACCGCCTGCTCGCTACCGCGCGTGCCGTGAAGGTGGGCGTGGCCTTCGATTTCCAGCTCGTGAACGATGATATCGACACGGAGGCCCACGATGTGAGCGTCGACTACGTGATCACGCCGCGCCGCTTTATCAAGGTGCGCAGGCGCTGAGGTCTATACAAGCCCCGCATAACGAGCCGCTTCCCGACCGCCGGGAGGCGGCTCGTTGTTTAAAAAAACGTAAATAGCGGTGAGAGGAGAAGATTCGTTTGTTAAATTCACATTTTTAAGTTAATTTTGAGCTGAATTGTTAAAACTCGTCCGGCGTAAACTCAAAATTCCCGGAAACTTAAAAAACAATAAGAGCAATTAATTGTTAACAAAATAAAGGTTAATTCTTAACACATCGTAGTGAAAGAAGAGCCTGTTCTACTTCGGATATGAAAAAACAAACCATCTGGATTCTGACGATATTAATGGCGATAACCTTTGTAGGTCTGTTGCTCATTCAGGTGTTCTACATGAAGAACATCGTGAGGATTCGCTACGAGCAGTTCTCCCAGGGCGTGCGGCAGAGCCTCGTGTCGGTGGCGCAGCATCTGGAGCAGGACGAAGCCCGTCATTTCCTTGAAGAAGACGTCAACAGTATCCGCAGTTCCTCGATTTTCGCACAGTATTTAGGCAACAATGTGCCGAATCTGAGCGGGGTGAAGTACTCGTTCACCACATCTACCGGTCTGGAGGCCGACCTTACCATCAAGGGCGACGTGCAGGAGATATCGAAGCTGCAGACCGGAAGCCATACCGGCACCGACCATTACCGCAACCTGCAGGACACGTATCACAACCGTTATCTCTACCAGAAAGGAATGATCGACGATGTGATTCTGAACATAGTGTCTTCGGCCAGCAACCGGCCTATATCGGAGAGAGCCGACTCGGCCGTTGTGGCGAGGTATCTGCGCGAGGAGCTCGACACGCTGGGGCTGAGGATGCCGTTTGAGTTTGCCGTGGCCAACTATGCCGGCACCGTGCTCTATAAATCGGCCGGATTCCAGGCCTCCGCGGCCGACCGCGACAACATGTTCGTGCAGGCACTTTTCCCCAACGACAATACCGGCCGTCTCAACTATCTGAAAGTCTATTTCCCCACGAAAAAAGACTTCATATTCTCCTCCATCTCGTATATGGTGCCCGCTTTTGCGTTCACCTTCATTCTGCTGATTGTGTTCGTGTTCACCATCATCGTGGCTTTCAGGCAGAAGAAACTCACAGAGATGAAAAACGACTTCATCAACAACATGACCCATGAGTTCAAGACGCCCATATCGTCGATCTCCCTCGCCGCCCAGATGCTCAACGACGCGAGCGTGCGTAAATCGCCGGCCATGATGCAGCAGATCAGCACGGTCATAAACGATGAGACCAAGCGCCTGCGCTTCCAGGTGGAGAAAGTGCTCCTGATGTCGATGTTCGACAAGCAGAAGGCGAGCCTGAAACTCCGGGAGATTGATGCAAACAGCGCCATAAACAATATCGTGAACACTTTCAAACTCAAGGTGGAAAAATACGGCGGCCGCATCAACGCGCGGCTGAATGCCGAAGATGCGATAGTGAACNTGGACGAAATGCACTTCACCAACGTGATATTCAATCTGCTCGACAACGCAGTAAAATACCNCCGCGAGGAANAGCCCCTGCAGCTGACCGTGAGCACACNGAATCTGGGCAACAACAGTCTTGAGATTGTTGTGGAAGACAACGGCATAGGCATCCGTCGCG